>ERZ777305.20-NODE-20-length-238050-cov-13.459993_pt1 | contig 238050 bp, 207 predicted proteins | sample MGYA00374965_ERZ777305 | MGnify/ENA primary metagenome ERZ777305 (study PRJEB29328, sample SAMD00013331) | mouse gut metagenome | study: EMG produced TPA metagenomics assembly of the Metagenome analysis of fecal microbiota from mouse which was promoted...
CTACCGCATACTGTTATCACATAATCCCATGTATCACTTAAATAAGCAGTTACATGGGTAGGAATATGCCTGCTTATGTCAATACCGACTTCTGCCATTGCCTTAACAGCTAAAGGATTCACTTTCTCTGCCGGATGCGTACCGGCGGAATACACTTGTATATTCCTGTCAAATGATTGCAGGAAACCATGCGCCATTTGGCTGCGACAGCTATTTCCTGTGCATAAAATCAAAATTTTCATATTATACCCCAATTTATCAAGCCATAATAAATGCCAGCCAAGACAAACAGTATGGCTACCATACGATTAAACCACTTCTGGACAGTCTGTACACGGTTATAAAACTTTCCTATCCCTGCTACACTGTATGCTAAAATCCAAGCGACAAGTATAACGGGAAGTCCTGTTGCCAATGCAAAAATGACAGGCAGCAAATATCCCTCATTTTCCATAGCTGACATGGGAATAAGCATGCCAAAATAAAGTAGCCCGCTGGTCGGACAAAACGCCATGGCAAACAATATCCCCAGCAACAAACTGCCCCATGAGCCTTTTAGTTTTTCTGTCTTTTCAGTAGCGGAAAATCCGAACTTAGGTAATTGCAATTTATCTCCGAATAGCATAAACAGCCCTATCAATATCAAAGCAGGAGCAAGCAGCAGTTCCCCCCATTCGCTGATACCTTTTTGTATGGCAAACATATCTGCCCCCTTTCGGAGTATCGCGATAAGTATTGCGCCTAATGCAGAATAAGCCAATACACGCCCTAAAGTATATAGAACACCATTTGTAAATATCCGGTTATGGTTATTTATATCCTTACTGATAAATCCAATAGCGGTTATGTTGGTAGCCAATGGGCAAGGACTTACAGCAGTCAACAGACCGAGCAGAAAAGCGGTAATAATAGGTATCTCACTATTATCCAACCATGTTTGCAAGTATTCCATAAAACTGTATTTATTTTAGCAACTGATTGATTTTCTGTTTTAATTCTTTCTTGAAAGCCGATGTATTGTTTCGGGCATTCTGAAAACCAAAGCGTGTCATGTCGTTACGTTCTTCTTTACCGTTCTTCCATTTATTAACATAAAGAGATGACCAACTTACACGATATTTCTCTGCCAACTTTTCGCCTTCGGGAGTTGAAATATCTACTTCTTTGAAACGTAGTTTGCCATTTTTGACCAATTCCTCCAAATCTGCATTGACCACTTCTTTCGTATATTTCTCAATGGCTTTACAAGTTACACAACGTTGTTTCCCATGAAAATAAAGAACTTCCACATAGGTATCTGCGGCAATCTGAGCCATTCCACAAATAGAAAACAAACAAGCAATGGTAAGGAATAAAAAGCGTTTCATCATAATCTGATTTACTTGGTTAATATATCTTTTACTTCTTTGGCTGAAAGTTTGCCTTTTGCCACAACCTTACCGTCAACAACGAGGGCAGGAAGTGTCATTACATTGTATTCCATAATCTTCATCAAATCTTCTTCTTTGGTTATTACCGCTTCCAAAGCCAATTCTTTCACTACTTGTTCAACTGTTGCATACAGAGCCTTACAACCTGCACAACCTGTTCCTAATACTTTAATCTCCATAATTTATAAATTTACTATATTAAACGTAATTCGCAAAACAACGAACATGAATATTAAAAAAGGGGACTATCAGCAACACTCCCCCGATTTACAGATACATTGCCCGAAAAACTCCTTAAAGAGTTCACGAGCCAATTGCCAATTCTCTCGGTTGATACAGTATTTCACTTTAGGCGTTTCAACCTCTCCTTGTATAAGTCCTGCATCTTTCAACTCTTTCAAGTGCTGTGATACGGTTGCTTTGGCAATGGGAAGTTCTTCGTGAATATCCCCAAAATAACACGTTTTCTGCTTTGCCAAAAAGTGCATAATGGCAATTCGGGCAGGATGTCCCAATGCCTTGGCAAATCTTGCCAACTGTTCCTGCGTAACAGTATAATCTTTCTTCTCTTCCATATCGTGAATATTGTTCGCAAATATACGAACAATATTCAAGATAGCAAATTTCATTGTGTTTTTTCAGCAAAGGGGTAAAGAGTGGAGTTTTGAAGGTGTTGATAATGAAATAAATAACTATTGGTTTATGCTTTCCGGTAGATACTTCAAAGATATTCCAATAAACCAAACTTTTCTGAACAAATGGATTAGGACGATTTTTTCCGGTCCTTCTAAAATTCCCGCGAAGACAAAGGGGGAAGTCGCTTATAAGATTGGAGAAATAAGGTTTGGCGGAATTTATCAGAATTTCTGAAAAATGTTTTGACCGGAGATGTGGGGGAATAGACTGACAAAATGTCTATTTTTTGATTTTTGGCATGGATATTGTTTTGAAATAAAAAAAAATGATACTAATAGATTAAATATTATGATTTCAGAAAAGTTACAAAACGCGATTAATGAGCAGATTGCTGCTGAGATGTGGTCTTCCAATCTTTATTTGTCCATGTCATTTTATTTTGAAACTCAAGGTTTCGGAGGGTTTGCACATTGGATGAAAAAACAGTCTCAGGAAGAATTGGAACATGCCTATGAAATGGCTGATTATATTTCCAAAAGGGGAGGAGCTGCTAAAGTAAGCAAAATTGATGCAGTACCTCATGCATGGGGGAGTGTATTGGAAGTATTTGAAGAGGTATATAAACATGAATGCCATGTTTCTGCCTTGATTGACAAACTTGTCTGTGTTGCTCATGAGGAGAAAGATAACGCTACCCAGGATTTTCTGTGGGGTTTTGTGCGTGAACAGGTGGAAGAAGAGGCTACGGCACAGGGCATTGTTGACAAAGTAAAGAAAGCAGGAGAAGCCGGTTTGTTGTTCCTGGATTCTCAGTTGGGAGCCAGAAAGTAAGCTGTTTTTGTTGGTATATATATTGGGAGGACGTTGCCTTCCGTAATTTTATCGGAAGAAAATCGTAATAATCTGTTTTATTGCGGTTTTCTTTTTTTGTATCTATTGAATTATATTCTTTTCTGCTGGCAGGGATTTCTCTGCTTCTTTTCTTAAGGCTTCTTTCTGCTGAAGGTACTGGTTTGCTGAATACGGTGTCATTTCCCTATCCTTGGAATGTATATGGCTTTTGCCGGAAAGCGGATTACTATTTTCTATAAACTTCTTCTCATAGATTTTGAAAAGATAACGCCCATATAAACTTAATAACAATATTTATTCATTATCAATAACATAGGGGCTGTAATCTGAAAACTGTGCAAAAAGGAAAATCGTATAAGCAGTATGAAAATAGTTTATTAACCAATAAATTCATGAATTATGGAAACAAATATTCCTCAGGAAGGAAAAGTGACGACGGCAATAGAGGAGCGTACTGCCCAGATCCCTTCCGGTTGTTATCTGACAGCAGCTATGGCGGCTATGGGCACTTCGCTGATTTTGAAATGTTGCAAAAAGAATCATGCAGCCCTTTTTATCGGTCAATGGGCGGCCCCTTTGCTCATTATGGGACTTTATAATAAGGTAGTCAAGATTCACGGACATGACCAAGTTTCAGGATGTCAGGGATAGCATGTGTTTGTAATATTCGGGGGCTGTTATTGATAATATAAGATTAATCCAGCTAGATAAATAAGTTAAACAATTAAAACTAACGACTATGAACTACACAGATGAACAAAACAAAGGAAATAACTCCGGTATGTATGGACAAACCGAAGGTATGCGGAGTGAGCAGGAAAACCGTTCCGATTCGGATCGGATGAAAGCAGGCGAACGGAATCGCCAGGATGAAGTGGGATATGACAAAACCCGGGGGGATGAAACTGCCTGGAAGTCGGGAGAGGGCTTGAGTGATAAGGTAGAAAGAAAGCTTGAAAAGGCGGAAAAAAAGATTGAAAAAGCAGAGAAGAAAGTAGAAAAGGCTGGTGAAAAATTTGCGAAAGGCTTTGTAAACGACGGAGAGCGCAAATTGGAAAAGGCTGAGAAAAAAATAGAGAAGGCAGAAAAAAAATTGGATGAAGTGCCTGACGGAATTAACCGGAATATAGACCGGGCCAAAGAACAGATTAACCGGACAGCCGAAAATATGGAGCACAATATCCGTACTGCTGACCGGAACAATATGGGCACCGGAATGTCACATGACAGTCAGAAAGATATGAAGAGATAGTTTTTCGGGAAATATCCGGATGCCAAGAGAAGATGTATTGTTTTGGGGACAAAGCATCTTCTCTTTTTTTATTGGGCATGAACTCTTCCGGTTGATGCTTCCGATTTATACAAAAGTTGAAAATATAGCTGAAAATAGCTGGAGTTGTATTGGTTTTTTCTTTTTTAGATTTTAAACTTTTCTTTTTTACCATCTGTATTATTCATTATGCGGAAAACTATTTTTACAGGCTCAACATACCTCCCTATGTATGAGGAGGCGTACGCTTGTTTTTATCTTGACGTGGAGTGGGACAGCTATTGGGGTTCTGTTACAAGTAAGCAGGTTGGTTTGAAATAGTCATGGAAGCCTGAAAAGTTTATGATTGATTAATGTGCGGTCTGTAGAGCATGGTTTCCTGCGGCTTTTATTTTAGGATTGACCGGGATATGAATGAATCTGAATGTATATTTTTATGTGTATATTAAAAAGTATTGCATTTTTAATAAATTGGATTTTGGTTTTCTAACAGGAGTTTACGAAAAAGAGATATTTATCATAGTGTTGATAAAAACAAATGTAAGTCTATGAACAATAAAAAGTTATCTCTTCTGAACTTTTCTCTTTCCCTTTCGTTCTAATCGGTACATAAAACCGAATTAGAAACATTAAAATCAAAAGAAATGAAGAAAAGATTTTTACCGGCTGCATTGTTGGCAGCATTATTGGTTGGAGGGGTATGTTTTACTTCTTGTGATGATGATGACAATGATAAACACGGAGACAATGCATCCATTTTCAGTCTGGAGAACGTAACTACATTGAAAGATTTTGTACAGAGCGGGACTTTTGAAGGACAAGGTTCAACCGGAGATATTATTGCACCGGGAGAATCCGTACGTTTTACTTTTAATGCGGCTAAAGGTCAGACTTTAATGTTTGCAACCGGCTACGGTTATTCCAATGACTTGTTTTTTGCCCCGGCGAATCCCGGGATTGCATTGTATAATGCCGACGGAACACCTGTGACAGGTGACGTCTCTTCACAGGTTAAACTGTGGGACAATGGAACAAGGGTGAATGTAAAGCCCGGACCGAGTATTGCCCATCCGGGAACTGCTGAGAATGGGAGCGTGACGCAGGTAAATGGGACGGATGCTCAGGGGAATACTTATCCGGAAGCTTCGGCAATGATGAAGCTGAACCTTACTTATGATAAGACGAAGTCCGAGTTTACCCTTAGCATTACGAATTTATCCAACAACACGGCAAATGAAACTCCGTTTTCTCCCGGCGTGTGGGTAGTCTCCAATGTGTTGGACGGAGAAGTGCTCAACGACAAACCTTTCTTTATTCCGGGTGAAAAATCGAGTGCAGAACTGACTAAATTGGCGGAAAACGGTGATGAAGACCCGCTCCAGGACGTGGTGGAAGATAAGACAGGTATTATTACTACGTTGTCACCGGCTGTAGTTGTGATTTATACTGGAGATGTGAATCCTATTTATGCCCTGGATGCAAAAGATCCGGGAAACGGATTGAAAACTTTGGCTCAGACCGGGAATGTGAATCCGTTGAAAGAGGCTTTGGCTAAAATGCCGAATGTGAGAAACGTTTATGTTGCCGGTAATAGCGCCGTTTATCCGGGAAATAAAGTAGAAGTGCAGTATTCTGCCTACAAAGGAGATAAGCTGACTTTTGCTACCATGTTCGGATATTCGAATGACTGGTTTTATTCTACCGGATCTTCCGTGACGGCTCTTGCTGCCAAAGACATAACCGGTGATATCAGATTGCTGGACGATGGATCGGCTGTAAGTCAGTTCCCGGGAGCAGGAAATGCCCAGTACATTTTCGGAGGTACGGTGATTCCGGAGAATGTGAATATAACGGAAGTCGGGAAAACTTTCCCTGTGCCTTCTGTTTCAGATATAGTGAAAGTCATTTTGCGTTAAGCTTTTACTCTTTGCGAAGCAACAGACAGGGGAAGCCTCTCCTGTTTGTTTCGGAAGTTTCACAGCTTAAAGCTTGAGAAGCGGGCCTGTAGGTCCGCTTCATTTCTTTTTTTTATGAATCATTGGCTGTGTTCCTTTTTTACCTGTAAGCAGAAGAAAAGGCGGGAGAGGGAACTATTCCCGGCAAATATCGTATGAGGAAACAGGGAAAATATAAAATGAATTTTATGAAGAAAATAGTTTTGCTTCGCCACGGAGAAAGTCTGTGGAACAAAGAAAACCGATTTACCGGTTGGACGGATGTTGATTTGACGGAGAAAGGGATGGAAGAAGCTGAAAAAGCCGGAGATTTATTAAAAGAAAACGGTTTTTTGTTTGAGAAGGCATACACCTCCTATCTGAAAAGAGCGGTGAAAACATTGAATGTCGTCTTGGACCGGATGGATTTGGACTGGATTTCTGTAGAAAAGAGCTGGCGTTTGAATGAAAAACATTATGGAGTATTGCAAGGGTTGAATAAAAGTGAAACGGCGGCGAAATATGGGGAAGAGCAGGTGTTGGTTTGGCGACGGAGTTATAATGTGGCACCTCCGGCTTTGGATGACGATGATCCCCGTAATCCCCGTTTGGATATTCGGTATATGGGCATTCAGGGGGATAAAATGCCTTTGACTGAATCATTGGAAGATGCCATTGCCCGCAGTTTGCCCTATTGGAAAGAGGTCATTGTTCCGAATATGAAAAATTTTGATCAATTATTGGTTGTGGCTCATGGGAATAGTCTGCGGGGGATTATTAAATACCTGAAACACATTTTGGATGAAGAGATTGTGAAATTGAATTTACCGACGGCAGTTCCCTACGTGCTGGAATTTGACGAACAACTGGAGTTGAAAAAAGATTATTTTTTAGGCGATCCGGAGGTAATCCGTAAACAGATGGAAGCCGTTGCTAACCAAGGGAAGCAATAGAGATTCAGGCTACGGTAATATCCGGATCGAGATAGACATCCTGAATGGTGTGGAGCAGTTCAATCCCTTCATTCATCTCTTTCTGGAAAGCTTTTCTTCCGCTGATGAGTCCCATGCCTCCGGCTCTTTTGTTGACAACGGCAGTTATGACAGCTTCCTGCAAATCCGTTGCTCCCCGTGATTCTCCGCCCGAATTGATGAGGCCTGCTCTTCCCATATAACAATTGGCAACTTGATAACGGCATAAATCAATCGGATGGCTGGACGTAAGTTGGGAATACATCCGGGGATCTGACTTCGCAAAATGCAGAGCTGTGAAACCTCCGTTATTTTCCGGTAATTTCTGTTTGATAATATCGGCTTGCAGTGTTACTCCCAAGTGATTGGCTTGCCCGGTGAGGTCAGCCGCTACATGATAATCAATACTTTCTTGCTTGAAAGCCGGGTTCCGCAGATAACACCAGAGGATGGTAGCCATACCTAATTCGTGGGCATAGGCGAAAGTCCGGGCTATCTCTGTAATTTGCCGACGGCTGTCGGTGGAACCGAAATAAATGGTGGCTCCTACGGCAATGGCTCCGGAATTCCAGACTTCGCGTATGTTGCCGAAAAGAATCTGGTCATAGCTGTTGGGATAACTGAGTAATTCATTGTGGTTGATTTTCACGATAAAGGGAATTTTGTGGGCATATTTGCGTGCCACGGCTCCCAATACTCCGAACGTGGAGGCTACGGCATTACATCCTCCCTCAATGGCCAGACGGACGATGTTTTCGGGGTCGAAATAAAGAGGGTTGGGAGCGAAGGATGCTCCGGCTGTATGCTCAATGCCTTGGTCAACCGGGAGGATGGACAGGTAGCCCGTATGGGCCAGGCGGCCATGATTAAAGAGTGCCTGCAAGCTGTTCAGTGTCGGAAGGTTGCGGTCGGAATCGGTCCATACTTCATCAATGAAATGGGGCGAAGGAACGTGGAGCATTTTTTTGTCAATCGTCCGGCAAGTATGGTTTAAGTAAAATTCTTGTTTTTCCCCTAAAAGCTCCTGTATTTTGTTCCTCATGGCGTAATTATGTATGAAGTTATTCAGTTGTTACGCGATGTGAAGCAAAAAGTTGCCGGAGGAAAGACAGACTTTAGGGCTTATTTCATTCTCTTGTGAAAAAAAGATGGAAAAAAAGTAATTGATAGTCAATGGCATTCTTCCAATAGGGGCGGTTGTGGGCTCCGGGACGGATGATAAAGTCATGCGGGATATGACGGGCAAGCAGCTTTTCATGCAATGCCTGGTTTACCTCATAAAAAAAGTCCTCACTGCCGCAGTCGATAATAAGTGCGGGCAAATCGGATGCATTGGACTCCGGAATTTGATTTATAACGGTATAGGCGTCCCATCTTTCCGGATTTTGGGAATACTCGCCCAATTGTACTTTCATATCCCATTTTTCGGGGAAGGGACGTATATCCACTCCGCCGCTCATAGAACCTCCGGCTCCAAAAATGTCCGGATGTCTGAACGTAAGCCATAAGGCACCATGCCCACCCATGCTGAATCCTGTGATAGCGCGTGTCTCCCTGGAAGCGTATGTGGCATAATGGGAATCGATATAATTCGGCAGTTCCCGGCTGACATACGTTTCAAAGCGAATCTCCGGATTTACGGGGCTGTCCCAATACCAACTGCGGCCTCCTTCGGGACATACGATAATCATATTATAGCGGGAAGCCAGTTGGGGTAAATTGGGTTGGATGCGTTTTAACCATCCGTCATACCGCTCGCCAAAACCATGTAAGAGGTAAACGGTGGGATATTTTTGTGTGGTGTCTTTGCCGTATCCTTCGGGCAGAATAAGAACGTTCCTGAACTGTTTATTCATGGAAGGACTGTAAACGCTGATGGTGTCGACAGTCTGAGCTTGTATTGATAAACCGGACATTACGCATAGCAATATTCCGGAAAGCCATAATTTCATCGGTAAAACTGTTATAATAATTGACGTATACAAAAGTATATATTTTTTTACACAAGTACCCAACTGCATATTTTTTATTGGGTCGGAAGAATTTGCGGGTGGAGGCGAAAATAGAATTTACGTTCCTGGAAGACGGCTTCAATGACATCAAAACGGATAAGTTTGGCGAATAGGCTGATGGCTTTGAAACGGGGTACGGAAAAGAGTTTGCAGTACTGTGACAGTGAAATCCGTTCATTTTCATTAAGATAGTCCAGCAATGCCTGTTCGTGTGAAGAATAATGTATAAAAGTGCCTTTCGGAGCATTCATCAGCTGCCATACCCGGATATGTACGGCTGTGGCCAATATATTTTCATCTTTTATTCTCAGATACGCTTTATACTTGTTATCGTCGTCGCGGGCATAGTACGGTTTTTGTACACCTTCCGGTATGCATACTTCCAGTACGGTTTTGTTTTCGATGATGTAATTCCTGATGCTGAACTCGACTTGCGGTTTGCAGTAGAGTTTGGCGGCAGCCTCAATCATATAGGCTTCTTCTTCGGACCTGACGCCGGCTATTTTCCCGTTGTCTTTCACGCCCACCAACAACCGTCCGCCTTCTGTGTTAGAGAAGGCGGATAGGCTGCGTGCTATTTTGCGGGCATCTGAAATTTCAAACTTGAAATCCTGTTGCTGGTGTTCTCCGTGGCTGATGAGCTTCTGGAGATAGGCTGCGTCAGTGCGGTAATTTTTCATCGTATCTCCACTTTGCCTCCGGGCAACACGGCTTCTATGCTGTGGTCATACATCGCCTCACAGGTGATGGCCGGTTGGGTAAAAACACCCGGGAAAGCAGCATTGAAGCGGAATTTGAATGTTTTAGTCTGCTCTTGTTTTAAACTGAAATAGACATAGTAGCGGTCGTCCCGTATGTCAACATAATCGGCTTCTTTAAAAGCGGAACTGTTTCCGGTAAGCCGGTCATTGATAATCTCAAAGCCCGATGGGAGCAGATAAGATAAGGCCAGATTCTGATAAGTGCCCGTTATTCCGGTATTCTTGATACTGATTTCGGCTGTAATATCTGTTCCTTGTTTCATCTGCTCTACATCTATCGGATTGCCAGCTGCATCATAGTAACGTATATTCATCAGCAACCCTGACATCACCCGTTTGCTTACGACGTGATAGGGAGCAGAAGAGGTTATCAACCGGGCATAAACTTGGTTCTGGCTGTTATTGCTGACCTTTACGCTTGCTTTTTCATGATTTACAGGGATTTCCTGTTGGTAAACCGTCCGGGTCAGGGTGATTTTTTCTGTTTTTCCTGCCTGTTGAATAGAGAAGTCGAGTCCGTCCACTTTCCCGACAAAATGTTTCACATAATCGCATGCGGCGAGGAGGGCAAAGGCGGTTGTCTGGGTGCTCATCCATTCCTGGGAAGAAAGGGCCGAAGATATTTTTTCCAACATCTGGAAGGCTTCCTGTTGCATATTGAGATTCACCATTGCCTGGAGAATAATTGCCTGGTCTCGGGTTGTTGAGCCGAAAGTATATCCTGTCTGGCGGTAAGGATTCACATTCGGGGAAGTTTCCCGGATAAGGTTGCGTCCGATATTCGGATGGTTGCTTAGAGCATAGGCGGAAGCCAGCAGCCACTTGGCTGTATTGTTTGCGGTTTTGAGTTCTTTCATCCGGTTCATAGCGGCCAAATCGGGTTTTCCGGCTAAAGCAAGTACATAGAGCCGGTACCCTTGGTTTGTGGCGTCATACTTATCTTGAATCCGGTAATTGTTGGCAATTGCTTTCAGGTATTTCAAATCATTTTGAAGCAAAGGCGTCGGTACGTTATAACCTAACTGTTTGGCTGTTATCAGGAAGTGTGCGACATAGCTGCTTACCCATTCCGATGTGTGAGGTTCTCCCGGCCAGTAGGCGAAGCCCCCTTCCCGTGTTTGATACAATCCTAAACGCTGGATGACCGTTTTGACGTGTTCTTCAATTTTGGCTTTTTGTTTAGGCGTCAGGCTGATTAATTGGTCAAGCGTCAATTGTGGGAATGCTGCCGATGTAATTTGTTCGGCACATCCGTGAGGATAAGTGATAAGCTCATTCAGGCGTTCCGCCAGGTTGAGCGGCGGGATAGTCGTTATCTCCAGCATAGCTTGGGGATTAGCACCTGCCACAGTGTTTTTGAAATCAAAACTTTCGCCTGCTTTCAGTAAATGGGCTTCTATTTCTGTAATCGGCGGATTCGGAATACGGATTTCGCCTGTTTCCTTCAGTGTTGACTTCTCCTTTCCCGATTGGGCAGAGAATTGCAGGGCAGCTACGCCGCTTGTCTCATTGACACAAAGTTTAAACCAAAGCAGGTTTTCACCTTTTTCCCGGAAAGTGGTTTCTTGCCGGCTTTGACCAAGAATTTTAATTTTATCGTTTGTAGTGAGTTGTACCTCCACGTTGTGGATACTGTTGTCCATAGCAAAGACTGTCAGCGGAATATCCAGAGTGTCTCCCGGTGTAAACGTACGGGGGAGAGCGGCAGAAAGCATCAGCGGTTTTTTCACCAGGGCTGACGCCGAAGCCGCACCGTATTCCCCTTGATTGGTGGCGGCTACGAGCATGGCTCTCACTTCTCCGATATATTCCGGCATGTGGAACGTAAGATTTTGTTTCTCCCCTCTTTTCAGATGAAGAGGCCCTTTGAACAGAACAACTGGTTTAAAACGGTTGGTCTTTTCGTCTTGCAGGGAGGTAAGGGATTCGTCTCCCCCGATGGCAAACGCTTTTTCCAGCCGGGCTCCGTAAGCGCCGAAAATGAAATCGTAAAAATCCCAGTTTTTTACCCCCAAAGCTTCCCGGGCATAAAATGCGGGGAAAGGTTGAGGGGTGCGGAAAGAAGTAATGGACAACAAGCCTTCGTCGACAATAGCGAGCGTGTAATCCATTTCCTGTTGGTTCTCTTCACTTACCGTAACCTGGAAATCTTCATCCGGGCGCAGTTCGTCCGGCATATGGATTACGGGTTTAAGGTGAAGTGCCGGGTCTTCCACATTGATATTGAGTACTCCGTACATCCGGATAGGGTGGTCATTGTCCCGTTTTTGCTGCGGTTGGATCAAGGTGACAAAAACGTAAATATTGGGACACATGCTGCTGGTCGCTTCAAATTCAAAGAAAGAGGAACCTGCTGTCGTTTCTATGCGGCGGATGTCCCTGAAAGTACTTCCGTTTTCCAGACTGACAATGGCTATTCCTTTCTGGGAAGAAGGAATGCGGATACGTACCTTTTCGCCGGTTTTATACGATTTCTTATCGGCAGAGAGATTGAGCACGGTTGCTGTCTCTCCGTTGTTATTTTCCGCCCAGGAGCCGAAATAGGCTATTTTGCCTGCACTATGGCCCGATGCTTTGTTGGTTGCCAGGATATAATAGCGACCGTAGCGGCTGATATTCAGATTGACGGAAAAATTACCGTTGACAGTTTTGACATTCTTTTCAAAAACCAGATTGTCATAAGAGCGGTTGATATAGGAGCCCGGGGAATTATTCTCCGCATCCCACCACCAGCGCCAGGTTGTCTCATAGACCCGGATATTGACTGTAGTTTGTGTATTTGTTTTCTCACCCAAAGGATTGACAATCACACCGCTTAACTTAACGGGTTCCCGGGTGGAATACCAATCGTCATCCGGTTCCGGCAGGCGGATACCGGTGTAAAGCGTATAGGGAGAGTATTGGGTCGTGTAACTGGAAATGCTGAAATCTCCTCCCTCTTCAAAAATACGGGTCGTAAACGTAGCATTGAGGAGGCCGGGGGCATTTTCGGTTTGTATCTGATTTACGTCGATTTTAAAACTCCCTTCTGCGTTGGTCGTACCGTCAAACAATGTTGCGACGTAAGGTTCAAAACCTGAACCTGCATCCTGGAAGGTATAGTCCGGATAACTTTTGAAATTATTATTGCCTGCCTGCAACCGCACTTCACTAATAGCTTTGCGGTGGGGGGCTTCAGCCCCGTTTAACCAGCGGCTTTTTACTTCGATAGTCTGATCAGCGATGCCCTTGCCTATGAGATCGTCATGAGGGAACAACATCGTGATACTCATTCGGTTCGGTTTTATCGTTTCGATTTTCAACGTTTTGGAAAATACGGTACCGCCCACCTTGATGATGGCCTTCCAGTATCCGGTTGGTGCATCGGGTGACGTGGAAAAGCGGAAGGTATGTATAGGGCTCTCTCCGGTAGCGCTTTGACGGGTTTCAATACAATTGCCTTTCGGGTCAATCAATTGGGCGATAACAGGATGCCCGGCAGGTAATACGTGTTGTTTGTCCTCCAGAATAAAAGAGAGATAAACCGGGTCTCCCGGGCGCCATACCCCTCGCTCTCCGTAAATAAACCCTTTTAGTCCGGATTGTACATCCTGGCCGCTGACATCAAAATTACTCAGCGACAGGGAATTTCCGTCAGACACTTTGAGCCATGCCCTGTCATTGTCCTTACTGGCTTGAATAATGAAACCCTTCGTTCCCGGGTCAAGATAGGCAAAACCATCTTTGTCCGTCATCGCTGAATCTAACCTTTGGTTTTGATAATCATAGAGCATCACTTTGCAGTTGCTTACGGGGGCTGCTGTGGCAATATCATTGACGGCAACAAAATACCTGTTGTCTGTAGTCCGTTTGGCTAAAAGGCCTAAAGACGTATTGATGATGTTTTTGCTGATAAAGCGTTGGCTTGTGTAATAAGAATTGCTGCATGGATCATTCCTTTCTTCCCACCTGTAGTCGGAAGGCGTATAATAGCTGCTGTAATAATCGTTCTCACCGTCCCAGTTTTGTTTGTAGAAATTGGCATCATCATTCCCTTCATTGGCACAATCCAGTGTCGTATAGGATTTGCGGAATCTGATTTCTACCCGGTATATTACGCCTTTTTCCAGTTGGACTAATTTGGAAAGATCCACGGTAAAGTCATGCCAGCGGTTTAAGTTAATCTGGGATGCGTTTTCTGTCAGGTCTATTTTCTTCCGGAATACAGGCCGGGCGGTACGCATAAACTCATTATCTCCCGCCAGGTTGTTTTCCTGCAGGAAAAAATTCATATTCTGCTGAAATACTTTGATAATCTGGATGTCGACGGCTTTCAGGGCAACAGCGGAGAAAGGCAGCAGCACTTCACCCTTTGCCGGCATAATGATACCCTTGCCGATGAATTTTACTGCCGGCATGTCTGAAGGCAGAGGAAGAATCTGCGTATCGTCTTCGCTGAGTGTTTGACCCTCCACACTTCGAATGCCCTGATGGAGGGTTATTTTCAGATTCTCCTGGTTTTCTCCGGGCGTATAATAGAGGAAAAGTGTATTTTTAGAAATTTTATACCGGATACCGGAAATCCCTTCGATAGTGGCCAGCCCGTTCAGGTCCTGTTCCGGGTCCAAATCATTTGAAAAATCTATCCGGACGGTATTGCGGTCGTCTTTATCAAGCCGCATATCCAGCACGCTGAATTGCTCTTTGGCGGGAATGGTGACTTCAAAATTTTCGTAATTGCTGACCAGCTTATCAAACGTTAGTGTCAGGACTGCCGGTTCTTCGCCTTTTGCTATATTTCTGATTTTCAGAGTGTGGTTATTGCCATTGTGAAGCCATTCCTGCTTCAGGCCGGAAGCCTTCCAATGTGTTGTAACGGTGTTTTCAACCTTTTCCGGTGCGATATAATCGGACGTAGTGACGGTTGCTTCGTAGGTCAGTGTATCGTTATAGTTTTCGGAACTTAAGTGTCCCGGTGTGAAAGAGGCTTTTAATTCTGTAATTTTTACAGGAAATTCAAAGTATTCGTTTTGCCGGGGAACATCCATGAGAGCTCCTACGTGAAACTTGACCCGGTAGGTTTGGCCGTTCTTAAAGGGCTGCTCCGGTATAAATTCAAGCATCGACCGGTCGGAGAGAACAACTTGTCCTTTGACCGACGGAGTAAATTGCAGAACGGATGAGGGGAGGATTTCGCCGTTGTGAAATTCATCTTTTGCACTACCTTCCAACCAGATATGGATAGGGGCGCTCGAGAGAATAGTGCCTGACGTATGACTGTAGATATAGGGGTTATTTCCCGTTTGCTGATTCTGTTGCCGGAAACAGGAACTGAACAACAAAGCGATGAAACAGATAGAACAGAAAAAATATGTCTTGAAATTCATAACAGAAAAATTTATGAGATTACTCGGATTGTGAATGATTATTATAGGCTTCCGGCTTATTTTACAGTGTTTCCGGGGCTTTTCAGTCTATATCGTTTATTTTTGAATATTATAGACAAAATTATAGAAATAAAACTGAATCCCGACGGGGTAGGTTTTATTTTTTTTTACTTTTGTCGCATTATATATAAAAAATCTGATTATGAGAATATCGGTTGTCGGTACCGGGTATGTCGGTTTGGTTTCAGGGACTTGCCTGGCGGAGTCGGGCATAACGGTGACATGTGTGGATGTCAATGAAGAGAAAATCCGGATGCTGAACAAAGGGGAAATACCTATTTATGAACCCGGACTGGCTGAATTGGTGGCCAAAAACCGGGCAGACGGACGGTTATTTTTTACCACCTCCCTGGCGACCTCTTTAAAAGATGCCGATGCTGTTTTCATTGCCGTGGGTACCCCTCCCGACGAAGACGGAAGTGCGGATTTGAGTTATGTCCTGGGAGTCGCGCGGGAAGTGGGACAATTGCTTGACCATTATACAGTCGTTGTTACTAAATCTACCGTTCCGGTGGGAACGAATTTTAAGGTAAAGAATGCGATAGAGGAAGAATTGCGGAAAAGAGGGACGGACGTTGCATTTGACGTGGCTTCCAATCCGGAGTTTCTGAAAGAGGGAGATGCGGTGAATGACTTTATGGCTCCGGACCGGATTGTAGTCGGTGTGGAGTCCGAAAGAGCCCGCAAAGTTATGGAGCGCTTGTATCATGCCTTTTTGCTCAACAATATCCCTCTGCTGATTATGGACATCCCTTCCGCAGAAATGACGAAATATGCCGCCAATTCCATGTTGGCAACACGCATCTCCTTCATGAATGACATTGCCAATTTGTGCGAATTGGTAGGGGCGAATGTCGAAGCCATAAAAAAAGGCATTGGGGCTGACAGCCGCATCGGGAAGAAATTTCTGAATGCGGGGTGCGGGTACGGAGGTTCTTGTTTCCCGAAAGATGTGAAAGCATTGATTAAAACGGGTGACAACTATGGATATAGCATGGAAGTACTGAAAGCTGTCGAAAGCGTGAATGAGAGACAGAAAGAATTGATTTTTAATAAGATCATGAAACATTACGGGCAGGATGTGAAGGGAAAGCGGTTCGGCTTGTGGGGATTGGCCTTTAAACCTGCCACGGACGATATGCGCGAGGCACCTGCTTTGGTCTTGATAGAGAAATTGCTGGCAGCCGGTGCGACCGTGTGTGCTTTTGATCCTGTTGCCATGACGGAATGCAGGCGCAGGATGGGGGACCGGATAGAATATGCCTCCACAATGTATGAAGCACTGGATGGTGCGGATGCAATGATCGTTGTAACGGAATGGCAGGAATTTAAGATTCCGAAATTTACTTACATCGAAAAAGCGTTAAAAGAAAAAGTAATCTTTGACGGACGTAACATTTACAGTCCGGAGCAGATGAAAGAATTCGGTTACATCTATTACGGAATCGGAAAATAGCGGAGGAAGATATTTTAATCAGAGAGCCATGCGTTTGTTGTTCATTGTGAATCCGGTATCGGGAACTGGTGCGGGAAAGAAAATGCCGGAAAAAATCAGGAAAATGCCGGAATACGAAGGCATAGATTACGACATCCGCTTTACGGAATATGCCGGGCATGCCCGCATCCTTGTGAAAGAGGCCCTGGCCGAAGGAAAATATACCCATATTGTAGCCGTAGGCGGTGATGGGACAGTAAACGAAGTCGGAACTTCTTTGGTGGGAACATCCGTGGCATTCGGGGTCGTTTCCCTGGGTAGCGGGAATGGATTTGCCCGCCATTTGGGATATTCCGTCCGGATGAAAAAAGCCCTGAGGCAGCTCCTGTCCGGTGCTTACGCCCAGATAGACCTATTGGAGATAAACGGGACCTATTCTTTGAATGTGAGTGGAGTAGGATACGATGCCGAAGTGGCTCATGAATTTAACCGTTTCCGTATCCGGGGGATGATTTCTTACATTTTTGCCGGCTTGAAATTGTGGTTCAGTTATTCTCCCCAAACATACCGTATCAGCTACGGAGGGACGACCCGGGAGGAAAAATGCTTTATCCTCAGTCTGGCCAATACCTCCCAATTCGGTAACAACGCCTTTATTGCTCCTCATGCCTCCTTGCGCGACGGATTGATGGACGTCTGTATGTTGCGGCGCCCCAACCTGTTTAAAGTGGTGTATTTCCTCTTCTGCTTTCTGAACGGCAAAATAGATAAACTCACCTATTACAAAGACATCCAATGCAGGGAAATCACCATAGAAGGTCCTATTAATCATGTACATATCGACGGAGATGCGGCGGTCATGACTTCTCCTTTGCATGCGCGGGTATTACCCGGGGCATTGAAAGTTGTAGTGCCGAAATTTGCGAAATAAAAAGGGGCTTTCAACGAGCGGCAGACACACCTAATTCTGCTGCAATCTTAAACATATACTCGCGTGCTTCTTCCGGATTATTGCCGATAATACCGTCCAGGATGGCTTCTTTAATGGCGTTTTTTATCTCTCCGATGAGGCGGCAGGGAGGAAGATTAAACGTGGCAATAATTTCCTCTCCGCTGATGGGAGGCTGGAAATTGCGTATCGAATCCTTTTCTTCCACTTCCTTCAATTTCTGACGTACGATTTTAAAATTGGCCAGAAACCGCTTGACCTTTTCCTCATTCTTCGACGTTATATCGGCTTCCGCCAGCGTCATCAGATCGTCAATATCGTCGCCGGCATCGAACAGCAGACGGCGTACGGCTGAATCCGTTACGATTTCTTCACTCAGGACAATGGGACGCATGTGGAGGTTTACCAATTTCTGTACATATTTCATTTTTTCGTTCTGAGGAAGTTTCAGACGGTTGAAAATGCGTGCCACCATGCGCTCCCCGACATGATTGTGTCCATAAAATGTCCAGCCTTGTCCCTGTACGAATTTTTTCGTTACGGGCTTGGCTATATCGTGCAGCAAAGCAGCCCATCGCAACCACAGATCCCGGGAATACAGCGAAAGCGTGTCTAAGACGGTCAGTGTGTGGTAGAAATTATCTTTGTGTCCGATACCCTTGATGGTTTCCACCCCTTTGAGAGCAGTCAGTTCCGGAAAAAACTGTTCCAGCAGGCCGCTTTCATCCAGCAGCAGAATGCCTTTGGAAGGTTCCGGAGACAGCATGATTTTGTTGAACTCATCCATAATCCGTTCCGTTGAAACAATCGGCAAACGTTTTTTATATTCCTGTATTGCCCGGAACGTCTCTTCTTCTATCCTGAAATTAAGCTGCGAAGCAAAACGGATGGCGCGCATCATGCGCAGAGGGTCATCCGAAAACGTGATGCCCGGCTCCAACGGGGTTTTTATCAATCGTTCTTCCAGATGCTGTAATCCGCCGAAAGGATCTACCAATTGACCGTAATTGGCCTTATTCAACGAGATCGCCAGAGCATTGATTGTGAAGTCCCTGCGTCTCTGATCGTCTTCGATAGTTCCTTCCTCCACAATGGGTTTGCGGGAATTGGCACGGTAAGACTCTTTGCGTGCCCCGACAAATTCAATTTCCACCCCTTTGTAATGGAACATGGCCGTTCCGAAATTTTTAAACACCGACACATTGGGATTTCCCAATTTCCTTGCGGCAGCCTGTGCCAGCTCAATGCCGTTTCCCCGGACAACAATATCAATATCCTTGGACGGTCGGTGCAGCAGCAAATCACGAACATATCCGCCGATAACATAAATCTCTGCGTTTTTCTCCTCCGCAATCTCGGATAATACATTGAATACAGGGTGTTGCAGATATGCTTTCATGTCAGGATATTTTGTCCGGTTCTTTGCCTGGTCCGGTGAAAGAAACGGTTTTTCTGTCCTGCAAAAATATCATATATTTTCCAGATACGAACGCTGCTGCGGAATTTTACCGCAAAACACTGCTCTTATTTCTATGCCGACAGGTATTTTTGTGTAAATTAGGACTGCGAATTTAAACGGATACTGATGGAAAGAAAAATAGCCGGACTATTTGATTTAGACGGAGTAATACTGGATACCGAGGATTTCTATTCTCAATTCTGGGGAGAGCAGGGACGCTTATATTGTCCGGAAATCCCTGACTTTACGGCGAAGGTAAAAGGACGGACTTTGTCGGACTTGCTGACGACATATTTTCCGGGAAAAGAGCAGGCGGAAACGATTATCCGGAAACTCGGGGATTTTGAGCGGCAAATGCCTTTCCGGTTTATTGCCGGAGCGGACGGATTTATTCGGGATTTAAAAGCACATGGAGTAAAACTGGCGATTGTGACCAGCTCAAACGATGCGAAGATGGCAGAGGTATACCGGGTCCTTCCCCAATTAAAAGAGTGGTTTGACGTGATTGTCACAGCCGATAAAATCACCCGGTCAAAACCCGCCCCGGAATGCTATTTGCTGGCAGCGGAAGAATTGCAATACACTTCCGCCCAGTGTATTGTTTTTGAAGACTCCTTTTCCGGCATCGAAGCGGGCAAGAGAGCCGGGATGAAGGTTATCGGTCTGGCGACCACCAACTCGGCGGAAGCTATACGCAACAAAGCGGATGCGGTTATTCCGGATTTCAGAGGATTCAGCTACAATCAGTTAATACGTGTGTACGGGCAAATCGATTGACCTCTTTTGTCCCCAGCGGTCAAACACCGTCAGGCGATACGTGATGTCAGCCTCGCAGGGACGATTCTCCTCATAAAAGAACAACATACCGTGAAATCCGGTCCCTATTTGGGTTTGTCTGATGTCCTTGCCGTCAATCTCCGGCGTCAACGGGGCGTTTGCTTTATCGTATGTAATGCCGTCCGAAGGAAAATAAAATTCGGTATTCCCTTTTTGTTCAATATGGAACGTCAATCCCTTCCCGACAAGCCGCCAGCCGGTGACTTCCTGAGGAGGAATGTGCCAGGAAACGGAATCGGTTTCTTGGTCCTGAAAGACCGGAGAAAGGGGGCTGTGGCTGTAATCCCGGTTTAAAATTTCATAAAAATTTTCCTTTTCAATTTCCAGGTCCTTTTGCGGATCTACGTTATAAAACTGCACGATAATTTCTTCCGTCGAATGGACATGAAACCGTTTGGAGCCCCGAATTACTTTTCCCCGTTTGTCGGTACAAGTGAAAGACACGTGATAATCGCCTATTGCCTGGGGCTCGGAAAAGCGGAAAATATTGGTATATCCGGCACGTAATTTTATCGAATCGACCAAAGGACGCCCATTTACGCTGAGGGTAACACCCCGGTGTAAAAGTTCGCGTTTGCCGGAAATCTCCTGGGCTAACGGTACCCGGAATTCCGGAATGACAGTATCTACGTGTAGCGTGTACTCTTCACCCGTTACCCCTTTGACAGTAAAACGGAATTCTGCGGATTCACTGACCCGAAGGGTATCCGGACTGCTGCTGAATTCAATCGTGGGTTGGGGGGAATAGGTGTAGAGTTCAATGGCTTTCATGCAGGAATCGCCTTCTTCGTTGACGACCAGGAAAGTTATTCCGGCATATCCCTCCTCCTGGGGTGTAAATTCTACATTATAACTCAGGTCGGGCAGCAGGGATTTCACCTGGCTGAACTCTTTATCATCAATTTCCAGCTTGAACTTGCCTGTTGTATCGATGGTCAGGTTGAAAAGCGAAACAGGTGTGCTTTGAATCACACTCATCGAAAAATGAATACTACGACCGAGCCGGATGCTGTCCGGCTGCGCTCCCAGCACAATCTCGATTTCCGTTTCTGTTTGCCCCGGAGTAAGCGTTGGATCGGGCTCGTCTACCGTTTGAATCGAAGAACAGGAGAACAGATGGTATAGAACAAATAAAAAACAAGCCAGCTTTTTCATATCCCGGAAAAATAATTCACGGATTTCACTTCCTGTAAGACAAGTGAAATCCGTGAAAGGTGATTATACGATACCGGAAAATCCCATAAAAGCCATTGCCAGCAACCCGGCGGTCACCAAAGCGATGGGGGAACCTTGCATACCCTTGGGTACATTCACCAGACTCAGCTGTTCGCGAATACCGGCAAAAATGGTCAGTGCCAATCCGAAACCGATGGCAATCGATGCTGCGAATACAATGGATTCAAGCAGATTAAATTCTTTCTGGATAACCATAATGGCAACACCCAGCACAGCACAGTTTGTGGTAATCAACGGCAAAAATACGCCCAATGCCTGATAAAGCGCCGGGCTTACCTTTTTCAGTATGATTTCCACCATCTGCACGAGAGCGGCGATAATCAGAATGAATGTGATGGTCTGCATGAAACCGATGTGGAAAGGATCCAGTATGGTTTTCTGTACAATGAAGGTCACTAACGTCGCCAGAACCATAACGAAAGTGACGGCTCCCGTCATACCCAATGCCGTAGATACTTTTTTGGACACACCGAGGAAAGGGCATATCCCCAGGAATTGAGCCAACACAATATTGTTGACAAAAACGGCTGCGATGAAAATTAATATGTATTCCATAGTCTAAAATTTGCAATGATTAAAACCCTCCGAACACTCAATTGGTTCTTCGGATGCGGTTGATGAAAGCAATCAGATAGCCTAATGCTAAGAATGCTCCCGGAGCCAGGACGAAAACCAACATGCCGTAATTTTCATTGAAAACCGGTAGGTTGAACACTTTCCCGCTTCCTAATAACTCCCGGATACCTCCTAAAATAGTTAAACTCATCGTGAAGCCTAACCCCATGCCTAAACCGTCCAGTACGGAAGCCAATGCGCCGTTTTTGGAAGCAAAGGCTTCCGCCCGTCCCAAAACGATACAGTTTACCACAATCAACGGGATAAACAACCCCAGAGATTCATGCAGCGAAGGCAGGTAAGCTGCCATTGACATGTCTACTATGGTTACAAAAGCGGCTATAATCACGATAAACGAAGGAATACGGATTTTATCCGGTATGTTGTTGGCAACCAATGAAATCACCAGATTGGACATCACCAGTACAAATGCTGTGGCCAGTCCCATTCCCATACCGTTGATGGCGGATGTGGTAACACCCAGCGTCGGACACATACCCAACAAAAGTACGAAAGTCGGATTCTCTTTAAATAATCCCCGGGTTAAATTTGACAAATTGCTCATATTTCAGATTTATAATGTTCGGATTTATCACTCCGTAAAGGAAAAACAAACCCCGTATTATTGATTACAATGATGATTACAGAGAGAATCGCAGGCAACCGGCTTTTCTTCTGTCAGCGTGTCACGTGTGCTGCTTTTCGGGGTTGCTCCCGAATAAACGTCGGCATTTCCGGCTAAAGCGGCAGACGCCCGGTTTACTGCATCCAAAAATGCCCGGGAAGAGATCGTAGCCGCTGTAATGGCATCCACATCTCCGCCGTCTTTTCTTACTTTCAGTCCCGCCGTACCGGGTTTTTTCCCGATAATGCTGCCTTTGCCCTCCTTGGTGAACCATTGGTCCATTTTAGACCCCAATCCCGGAGTCTCCTTGTGTTCCAGTACAGAGTAGTTGGAGATGCTGCCGTCTGGATTGAAACCGACCATTAACCATACTTCCCCGCCGAAACCGTTTTTCGTATAGGTTTTTACGGCTGTTCCCACGGTCTCGCCGTCTTGTTTTGCCGGAAAAAATTCCAGGACACCGCCGTCGGTTTCCACCTTCCAGGTATCGGCAACCGGATCATTATTGAACGCTCCGGGAATAACCTGGCGGATAGCATCGGCCTGTTTGGCTTCTTTGGCTTTGTTAATCGAAGTGATAGTCAAAGAATTGACATAGGCTACTGCTGCCGAGGATATCAGTGTTACGCAGAATAACACCAACACCATATTTTTAAAGTTTGACTCTAATTTTTTTCCCATAATTTTAATTATAGTGTCCGGCTGCCTTGCAGGTGGTCATTGCCGGACAGGTAGAACATTAAGCAAATCGTTCGGGTTTGCAATACCGGTTGAGCAGAGGCGTAAAAGCATTCATAATCAGTATGGCAAAAGACATCCCTTCCGGATAAGCACCGAAAACACGGATTACGATAGTGATAACACCGATACCGATACCGTAAATGACCATTCCCTTGTTACTCATCGGAGAGGTGACATAGTCGGTTGCCATAAAGATGGCCCCCAACATCATACCTCCCGTAAGCAGATGGAATACCGGGTCGGCAAACTGCTCCGGGTTGCATAAATGTAAAATCCCGGCAAATACGAATACGGTAGCGAAAATCGTTACCGGAATGTGCCACGTGATAATCTTGCGGAATAACATGTACACAAAGCCAATCAGCAAAGCGATAGCGGCGATTTCGCCCAGACTGCCTCCCATGTTGCCTAAAAACAGGTCGCGGTAGCTGCCGATGGCACCGGATGTCATCACGTCACTGACCGATTGGCCGGTCTTCAGGGCTTCTTTCATCAAAGCCAGAGGGGTAGCTCCCGTCTGTGCGTCGAGATACGGCGTATTCAAACCGGAAGCAACAGGCCATGTCGTCATCTGTACCGGAAAAGAGATCAATAAAAATACACGTCCTACTAAAGCAGGATTGAAGATGTTACAGCCTAATCCGCCGAAACTCATTTTACCGATACCGATAGCCACCAATGCTCCGATGATAATAATCCATACCGGAAGGTTGGAAGGAACATTGAAAGCCAAGAGCACACCTGTAATGAGGGCGGAGCCGTCAAAAATCGTAGGCTGTTGTTTTAATAAGAATTTCTGAATCAGATATTCGAAAACCAGACAGGCTATAACGGATGTTAACGTTACGACCAATGCCCCCATCCCGAAAAACAAAACCGAGCAGATAAACGCAGGGAGCAGTGCAACCAAAACCCCATACATGTTTTTCTCTATGGAATCGCCACTGTGAACGTGGGGGGAGGGGGATATCAATAATTTATTCATACTGTTTAATTTGAAAATTTGGAATGAGTTCCTGATTTATTTCTTCCTGTTCCGGATCATAGCTCCGGTACGCGCTTTGCCTAGGCGGATGTAGTCCAAAAGCGGACGGTTGGCCGGACAGGTAAAGCTACAGGAACCGCATTCAATGCAATCCATGATTTTTTCCGTTTCCATCTCCTCCAGCATATTATGACCTGCCAGTGTCATGAGCAAATAGGGCTCCAGCCCCATAGGACAGGCAGAAACGCATTTGGAACAACGGATACAATTGCGGCTCGGTTTGCGGGTGCCTTCCTTTTCGTTAAGGATTAAAACGCCGCTCGTACCTTTCAGGATGGGGGAATCCGGGTTTACCATAGCCCGTCCCATCATAGGACCGCCGCCTATGATTTTTGCAGTATCACCGGGAAGACCTCCGGCTGCTTCTATCAGCTTCGAAATGGGCGTTCCGATACGGCAAAGGTAATTGCCGGGCTTCTTGACCGATTTCCCGGTGATGGTAACTACGCGCTCAATCAACGGCTTGTGTTTCATGACAGCTTCATATACGGCCAGAGCAGTTCCGGCATTTTGTACCACTGCCCCGACAGCAATCGGAAGAGCCCCCGAAGGTACTGACCGGCCTGTGGTAGCTTTGATAAGCTGTTTTTCACCTCCTTGGGGATATCTCACTTTCAACGGACAAACTTCCACGCCCAGAGTTTTGGCTGTCAGATTTTTCAATTTTTCGATGGCATCCCGTTTGTTGTTTTCAATGCCGATGACCGCCCGTTTTACATCAATGGCTTTCATCAGAATCTGAACACCGACAACAATCTCTTCCGCTTTTTCAAGCATGATCCGGTGGTCGGCGGTTAAATAAGGTTCACATTCCACCCCGTTGATGATTAAAATCTCCGCTTTGGAACCGGGAGGAGGGGAAAGTTTTACCTGGGTCGGGAAAGTAGCACCGCCCATGCCCACGATACCTGCGGCACTGATGGCTTTTACAATCTCTTCCCGCGAAAGCGTGATGTTGTGGTCCGGTTTGACAGAACGGTCAATGCCCTCTTCCCATTCGTCGCCTTCTACTTTTATCGTGATGGCGGGCTTGGACAACCCTGCTGCATCCGTGACATTATCCACGGCAACCACCGTCCCGGAAACCGAACTGTGAATGTTCGCCGAAACGAAACCTGTTGCGGTGGCAATCAATTGCCCTGCCTTTACGCTGTCACCTTTTTGTACTACCGGTGTGGCAGGAGCTCCGATGTGTTGTCCCAGCGGAATGATAACCTGTTCGGGAACAGGTAGAATCTGAATTTTCTCGCCTGAGGATAATTTATTCTCGGGCGGATGTACGCCTCCGATTTTAAATGTCTTTAACACAATGTATAAATTTAAAATTTACTATAATTTTCTGATACCTTTTTCAAATGTTGGATTCAACTCCTCCCTTTTCCGTTGAAGTGTTCTCCGGTTCCGGTGCAGGAGTTTTTTTTGTTGCTTCCGCTGTCGTTTCCTTCTCTACGGAGAGAGCAGGTGTTTCTGCCGCCTTTTTTACTTCCGGTGTCTCCTGGGCCTCCTCTTTGACCGGAGCAGCAGGAGTTTTAGGAGCAGTATGGGCTTCCTGTGCTTTTGCCGCTTGGGTTTCGGGTGCGGGAGCTGCTTTTCTTTCCGGAAAATTCACTTCATGGATGGCACCTGTAGGGCAAACCGCCACGCATTTCCGGCACAGACGGCATTTGGTATAATCGATATAGGCCAGATTGTTTTCTACGGTGATAGCTTCAAAGGGACACTCTTTCGCACATTTCATACAACCGATACAGGCGGCTGAACAGGCTTTACGCGCTACGGCCCCTTTGTCTTTGTTCACACAGGAAACGAATACCCGGCGGTCTTTGGGACCTTTGTTACGCAATTCAATGATGTTGCGGGGACAGGCTTTTACACAAGCGCCGCAAGCGACACATTTGCTTTCGTCCACCTCTGGCAATCCGCTTTCCCTGTTCATGTGAATGGCGTCAAACGGACAGGCTGCCACGCAATCGCCGCAACCCAAACAACCGAATGCACAAGCGGTATCTCCGATATACAAAGAGTGTTCCACCGCACAGGAACGGGCGCCGTCGTAAGTGCTGGTACGGGGACGGTTGGCGCAACTTCCGTTACATCTTACCACCGCGATTCGGGGTGCCTGCACTGCCACTTCACGCCCCAAAGCAACCGCCACTTTATTCATCACCTCACTTCCTCCCACAGGACAAAAAATGCCTTCCATGTTTTCTGATTTTACGGCAGCTTCTGCCAATCCCCTGCATCCCGGATACCCGCATCCTCCGCAGTTGGCTCCCGGAAGGAGACCTTCTACCGTATCAATGCGCGGATCTTCCTCCACTTTGAATTTTCGTGCAACAAAATAGAGTATTATTGCCGAAGCAACACCAATTGCACACAAAGAAATGATAGTAATAACAATCGTATTCATGTTTTAGAAATTATGTATCTTAAGCTCTTTTTTCGACCGTAAATCTGATCCTTCTGCCTATCCGCTTGCGGTTCAGATAAAGGAGTATGAAATAAACAACAAGTGCACCCAATGCACCTGAGGCCGCGGAGGTTTCTCCCGCACCTAAATGCAAAAGCAGGCAGATAAAAGCTATAATAATTAATACCGGTATGACGTAAGCTAAAAGAACAGAAAAAACCGCCTGGTTCAGACGGGCATACACCGTTACCTTCTCCCCCGGAGCTACCGGAAAAAGAGGCACTTCCGCCGTAATGATTTTCTGCTTCACATCAGCCATGCCACACGCACTTTTTGCATGGCACCCCGTACAGGCCGACTGACTTTCTATCACTACCTCAATCCCGGTTCCAGTGACTTTTCTGACAACTCCGTCGTGTCCTATTTTGTTGTTTTTTGCCATGCCTGCCTCTCAAACACCTACAAAAGTAATGAAAAAATAAAAAATATCGGTTAAAAACTGTAATTTTTGAACTCCGTTAAATCTTCCTGCCGGTTATTTCTTTCTCATAAAAAGTTGAATGGGAACGCCGGTAAAATCCCAGTTTTCCCGGATCTTGTTTTCCAGGTAACGTTTGTAAGTCTCTTTTACATACTGGGGCAGATTACAATAGAATGCAAACGAGGGGGCGTGTGTCGGCAACTGGGTAACGTATTTGATTTTTACGGATTTGCCTTTCGTCATGGGAGGCGGATAAGATTCTATCGCCTCGAGCATCACCCGGTTGAGTTCGGAGGTCTTCAGCTTTTGTGTCCGGTTTTCATATACTTTTATAGCGGCTTCCAGAGCTTTGAGCAAACGCTGTTTGGTCAGCGCAGAGGTAAAGATAATATCGACATCCCGGAAAGGAGCAATTTTTTCCCTCAGCTCTTTTTCAAAAGCAGCCGTTGTTTTGTGGTCTTTTTCTATCAGGTCCCATTTGTTGACCAAAATCACAGCACCTTTCCGGTTGCGTTCAATCAGGTGGAACACATTCAGATCCTGGGCTTCCATGCCCCGGGTGGCGTCTATGAGCAACATACAGACGTCTGACTCTTCTATCGCCCGGATGGAACGCATCACCGAATAAAATTCCACATCTTCGTTTACTTTGGCTTTTTTACGCATCCCGGCGGTATCCACCAAAATGAAATCGTGCCCGAAACGGTTATAACGGGTGTAGAGCGAGTCGCGGGTTGTACCGGCAATCTCCGTCACAATGTTGCGTTCTTCACCGATAAGTGCATTGATAGTTGAAGATTTACCTACATTCGGACGCCCGACAATAGCAATGTGGGGCAGATGGTTTGTATCTTCTGCCTTCTCTTCCGTGAAATGCGAACAGATGGCGTCAAGCAGTTCGCCCGTTCCGAATCCGTTAGCCGAAGAAATACAATAAAGTTCACTGTTGATGCCCAAACGGTAAAATTCGCTGGCATCGTATATGCGCTCGCCGGTGTCCACTTTATTGGCTACCAGGTACACCGGTTTCTGTATGTTGCGCAGCAGTTTCGCAAAATTCTCATCCAAGCCCGTCAGACCGATTTCCGTGTCTACCATGAAAAGGATCACATCGGCTTCGTCGAGGGCGAGTAATACCTGCTTGTTGATTTCTTCTTCAAAAATGTCGTCACTGTTGGATACATAGCCACCGGTATCAATGACCGAAAACTCTTTTCCGCACCATTCCGATTTGCCATAATTCCGGTCTCTTGTTACTCCGCTTTCCTCATTGACAATCGCTTTGCGGCTGCCTATCAAACGGTTGAACAAAGTGGACTTTCCGACATTGGGTCTCCCTACAATTGCTACGATATTACTCATGTTCTTATTGATTTACACACATACATTAATGACTCCGGCGGAGACAGACGCTGTGCGGGCGGCTTGTCCCTGTTTCTTTATTGCACGTATCCGAAGTTTTTCAAGTCCCGCTCTTTGCTGCGCCAGTCTTTCTGAACTTTGACATAGAGGTTCAGAAAAACTTTTTTCCCGAAAAAGGCTTCTATGTCCAGGCGTGCTTTCGTACCTACTTTTTTCAGTGCTTCGCCCTGTTTGCCGATGATAATGCCTTTTTGTGAATCGCGCTCCACGTATATGACGGCCATTATGTTAATCCGTTTCGGATCCTCTTTAAACTCTTCCACTTCAACCTCGACGGAATAGGGTACCTCTTTTTCGTAATTCAGCAGAATTTTTTCCCGGATGATTTCCGTAACGAAGAAACGGGCGGGCAAGTCGGTCAGTTCGTCCTTCGGAAAAAAAGGCTCACCTTCCGGTAAAAGTGCTATAATCCGTTTGTAAAGATTGTCGACATTGAAGTTTTCCGTCGCCGATATGGGAAAAATTTCGGCACGGGGAATAAGCTGTTTCCATTTGTCGTACAGCTCCTCCAGCTTTTCCTGGTTGGTCAGGTCAATTTTGTTGAGCACCAATAAGACCGGAGCCTCGTTTTGGTTTACCTTTTCAATGAAGTCTTCATTTTTGCGGATGTCTTCCACGACGTCCGTGACATAGAGAATGATGTCTGCATCGGTCAGCGCCGATTTGGAAAATTCCAGCATGCATTCCTGCATTTTGTAACTCGGTTTGACCACACCGGGGGTGTCCGAAAATACAATTTGAAACTCTTCCTCGTTGACAATCCCCTTAATCCGGTGGCGGGTCGTTTGAGACTTGGAAGTGATAATGGAAATTTTTTCCCCCACTAACCGGTTCATTAAAGTCGATTTTCCGACATTGGGATTTCCTACAATATTGACAAATCCGGACTTGTGCTTCATTTCTTCTGATTTTTCCCGGCAAAGATAGGGATAAAATGTGAATAGAACAAAACCCCCGGAAATCGGTGGGACTTCCGGGGGTTCCTTCAGGATTCTTAATTTAAAACACTTTTGTCGTAGTGGTTATTTATTTCTGTCTCCGTAGTTTGTCGGATAACCCGGTGTTTGTGTCAACAACGGATCCTGATTCAATAATCCGACATTGATCGGCCACAGCAACATGTGTGATTGGGTTGTGTAGTCCAGAACCGGTTTCTGGGTATTATCGTCAATATCCGTATATCCGGAAGTGGCAGAGAAGCAGATGGATTTACCGTCTTTCCCGCGCAAACGCACTACGTCAAACCAACGGGAACATTCCAATACAAACTCCTTGTCACGTTCGTGCAGGATGGCCAGTTCGTTGTCGGCAAAATCACCGGCAGCATACACTTCGGCCGGATAAGCCGTACTGAAGCCGGACAAATCGCCGTTGTAACCGTAGGCACGTGCACGTACCTGGTTGATGTAGTCGGCAGCTCCCGCAAAGTTATTTAACCCGTTTTCGATTTCAGCCATCATCAACAATGCATCAGCATAGCGGTATACCACCCAGTCTGCATCGTAGATGCGGTTGTTTGCTGCATTGATGCTGCCCAATGTCTTGCGATACAGCAATCCGGCAGGTTTGAAAGTCGTATTGGTGCTGTCTGCCGGAGAATAACAGGGCAGGAACGTAGCGGCAATACGGGTGTCGTTTTCGTTCATAGACTCAAACAATCCCCATTTGTAAACATAACGCAGAAGATGGGTGCTGGTGTTCAATACTTCAAGGGTATCGTTCATCTTTTTACCCTCTTCGGTATAGAACAAGCCGTTGAAATAACGGTCTTCAGCTACAAAATAACCTACATTTCCCATGGTCGCTTCTCCTTCCAGAAAGCGGAAAGCGAAAATCGTTTCAGCGTTGTTCTTGTTTTTCGTATCGAAAATGCTTCCGAAATCATCCAACAGACTGTACTGACCCATGATATTTTGCAAAGCATTCTTTGCAATAGTAAGCTCTGCTTGTCCTCCGGCAGCATGGTCGCCCGTAGCCACTTTGGCAGACCACAAGTAAACCTGGGCTTTCAGCATCTGGGTGGCATTCGGCGTCCAGTATACCTTTTGAGAACTGGCAGAGGTACCGAAATAGTTTTCCGAAGCTGTAATGTCGTCTTTTACTAATTTCAGGGTCTGTTCAGCAGTAGAACGTGCAACATAAAGCTGTTCTGCCGACGTACTTGTGATAACATCCGGCTTGGTGATAAGGGGCACACCGCCGTAGGTGCGGTACAGCATGAAATAATAGAATGCCCGCATACCGTAAGCCTGACCTAAGTAGTAATTCCGCTGGCTTTCTGTCAGGAACGTACAACCGTTTTCCACCTCTGTGATAAACTGATTGAGCGGAAATATTACATAATAGATACCGCTACCCCAGTTGCTTATTCCCGGTATATCTTCTGAAAGGGAATTGGTTACGATTTGCTGGGCATCCAGCGAGGTACCGATCATAGAAGCTCCGACATGGAACGTACCTCCCCTCAATTCTCCCATTTGAAAGAGTGACCAATAATAGGCTCTTGCCCGGATATGTAAGCCCTGCATGGCTGTTTCCACTTGCGAGGCATTCTTCCAATAGTTACCGCTTCCGTAGTAATCTTCCGGAGTCAAATCCAACTCGTTGCAGCTTGTCAGGAACAACAGTGCAATGAAGGAGGTCAATATGTATTTTATTCTTTTCATATTCAATGTCATTTTAGTCGGTTTTAAAAGGTCAGATTCAATCCCAATACCAAAATCTTAGGCAGGGGATAACCACTGGTTGCAGAAGCGACTTCGGGGCTGTATGCATCTTTCGCTTTGGTCAGATAACCTAAGTTCTGTCCGGTAACAGACAGGTCCAGACCCTGCATGTGCAACTTGTTCAAAAGGTATTTCGGCAAGCTGTATGACAGCGTCACTTCGCGGAATGCCAGATAATCGCCTTTGTAAACATACATGGAGTTGTTGTCACGGCAATAGTTACGTTTACCGAATTGGTCGGCCCACATGTAGGTCGGCCATTTGCCTTTGGGATTGGAGGCGGAGAACGAGTTGTTGGTTTTGGTCAGGGTGTTGTATGTACCCTGTGCACAAGCCATTACCCACAGTGAACCGTAGTCTACTACCGTGTGTCCCAAAGCATAGTCCATGCGGGCGTTCAGGGAGATGCCTTTCCAGCTCAGAGTGGTGGTGATACCTCCTGTCCAACGCGGAGTTGTGCGTCCTAATTTCACCACATCATAATCGTCGATTACACCGTCGTTGTTTACATCCAACCATCTCACATCACCCGGAGCAATGGCAAGACCGCCGGATTTTAATGTGCCGTTGGCATTTGCATCCCGCCAGGAGGTTTTACCATACAACCAGTTACCACGGCTTCCGTTGTTACCGGAGGTCTTGTCGATCAGGTTTTCAGGCACTTCTTCCCAACTGCGGTACAGACCTAACGCTTTCGGGCCGTATACGGCACCCGGTTCTCTGCCTTCCTGGTAACCGCCTACGATTTCCAGTTTACCGGTTTTGGGGTTATAAGCCTGGCTATAGTTCTGCGCATTTCTTAAAATACCGTTGTCCGGCAGTTTGACTACTCGGTTGATGTTGTAAGCGGCATTTACGTTGATGTCCCACTTCCAGTCTCCTTTGTTGATAGCCTTGAAGGCCAATTCGGTTTCAAAACCCTGGTTGCGGATTTTACCGTTGTTGGACAGCAGACTGCTGAAACCCGAGGTGGTCGGGATGGTGATGTTGGCGTATTTGTCTGAGGTCAGACGGTTATAATACGTGAAGTTGGCGTTAATCTTGTTTTCAATGAAACTCAGATCCAAACCCACTTCAAAAGTATTGGATTTTTCCCATTTCAAATTCGGTGCGGGCAGTGTAGACAATAAATAACCGGTATTGTTATTGTATTTGCCGCTGCCGTATGCCCCTTGAACAGTGTAGTTGCCTACGAAGTTTTTATTTACGTTACCGTTCAAACCGTAGCTCAGACGTAATTTAGCAAAGGAAATCACATTGTTCAGGCCTTGCATGAAATCTTCCTTGCCGAATACCCATCCGGCAGATACTCCGGGGAAAAAGCCCCAGCGGTTGTCTTTAGCCAATTTGGAGTAACCGTCCCGGCGGGCAACGAATGAAATCAGATATTTTGTCTTGTAGTCGTAGTTCAACCGACCAAAGAAAGACATGATGCGTTCGCGGGAATGCCAGGAGTCGATAGAACGCGTCAGCTCCGGATTGGTCAGATTTAAGTCCATGAAATCATCTACGGCAGCACCCTGGCCGGAAGCACTGAATCCTTTTTCATATTTGTCATAGAATTCGAAACCGAACATGGCATTCAGGTTATGTTCCGGAAGGAACTCATTGTCGTAGTTTAATACGGCATTGTAAGTCTGGTTCATTTTGCGGTTAAAGTAGGCGGAAGAGCTACGGGTTCTGTTGTAGCTGTTCGGACCGGTTTGGAAGTCTTTGTTAAAGGCTTCCTGTTTTTCTTCGTCAAAGAACCACAATCCGGAAACTTTAAGGCTCAGGCCTTTGTACAGATTGGCTGTCAAAGCCTGTGAAATTGTAAATTTGTCTGTGTTGTTGTCCCGGATCAGTTTGTCGAGGTTGATCTTCTGGTTACCATCACCGGAATTCGGACCCAAAATATACTCTCCGTCAGCGTTTGTTCCGCGCATCGTCGGGGGCAAACTCATTACACGGCAGAAGTAGTTGGCTTCGCTTGCCTGTGTGGAAGGCAGACCGTTCCATTTGGCATCGGCAAACTGGAAGCTGGAATTGGAAGTCAGCCACTCTTTGATTTTGTAGTCGGCATTCAACGTGAAAGTCACCCGTCTGTACCAGTTGCCTAGTACGTTACCGTCCGTATCGTTGTAGCCGATGCTGGCATAATAGCTTCCTTTTTCGTTACCGCCGCTCATGCTCAGGTTATAATCCTGGGAGAAAGAAGGTGTATTCAGGTTAACCTTGCTGATGTCGAAACTCTTGAAGATGATTTCTCCACCATACACAGGGTCGGTCATGGTTTCCCACCCCTGATCCAAAAGGAAAGCCAAATCGGGAGTGTAGTTCATCGTACTGTAAATAGCCAGGTTACTCTTGTTCCCATCCAGCGGCGTAACACCGTCTGCGTCGAAATAGCGGTTACCTGTTCCGTGAGGAGTGTTTTGACTCAATGAATTCAGGTTACCCCAGCCTGTATAGGTATTTCCGTCTGCGTCGGTTAAATTCGTCGCATTGTTGTAGGCGGTACGCATCCAGTAAATGTAGTCGTGGGCATTTAAAAATTTATAAGGTACATTGATGTAACGCCAGCCCACTTTTGCCTTGAAGTTGATGGACGTGCGTCCCGCTTTACCGCGTTTGGTGGTAATCAGGATAACACCGTTGTTGGCACGTGCACCGTAGATAGCGGTCGCACCGGCATCTTTCATGACCTCCATGGATTCGATGTCGTCGGGGTTGATGTCGCTCATGCTTTCCCGCACCTGTCCGTCGATAATTACCAAAGGCGAACCGGAACCGTCGAAGTTGGTACCACCGCGAAGCGTAATCGTCGGGGTTTCTCCGGGGTTACCGGAAGATTGGGTCACTTTCAAACCGGCAACAGCTCCGGACAGAGCCTGTGCAGGGTTGGAAAGGATACCTCCTTTAAACACATCTTCCTGTACTTTGGCAATAGAGTTGGTTACTTTGGAACGCTTCTGCGTACCACCGTATGCCAATACCACTACTTCTTCCAGCATTTCGGTGTTTTCTTTCAATACAACATCCAATTGTTTTCTTCCGTTTAATGGAATCTCCTGGGTGACGTATCCCATAAAAGAAAAGATCAGAGTCGCATTGCCGTTTGAAACGGTCAGTTCATACTGTCCGTCAATGTTTGTCGCTACTCCGTTGGTCGTTCCTTTTTCTAAAATCGACACACCCGGAAGAGCCCCGGAGTGATCCGAAACCGTTCCTTTTACCGTTATTCCCTGCGCCCATAACAGTCCGGGCAAAATCAGGAACAACGCCATAAACAATAGATTTTTTCTCATAGTCATTAATTTTATAGCTGATGTAAATAAAATCCAAATTCCGATACATGCCTGTCAAGCAGGTAGTTGTTTTGTAAAATATTGATTTCTAATTATTAATGTTTATTATCTGGTGAAGTCTTAGATAAAATAATACCTTTTTAACACATTTTATCACCTTTCGAATACGATTGCAAATATATAATGAATTTTAAAAATCAAAAACAAAAACCAATTACTTTTTAAAAAATATTAAAAATGTGCATAAAATATAAGGAAAGAGAATATAAAAAGACGTGTTTATTTTTCTGAATACGGATAGCAGAATGGCATGAGGAAAATGGCCGGATACCTGCTTGACAGGCATGTATCTTTATGGTTTTCCCGATTTTGTAATTCTCTTATTTACAACAAGAACGTGAATTTTGTGCCTCGAGTGGATGGTAAAATCTTCGCTATTGATATTCAATGACTTCGCTATCTTATGTTCGGAGCATGTTCGGAGAAACTTCGGAGCCCATTTTGAATAAAGTCAGTCATGAACGAATATTATCCGTATGCAATCTGAATGCATAACTTACGTTTTTTGAAGTAAATATAGCGAACCCATTGGGTCGGGCATGCGGGGCTTCATTTCTTTCCCTGTCTCTTGCTGTATTCGAATTTTTGTTATTTTTGTGATATATTAAACTCAGTAAGTTGGCGTGTATTATGATGGATTTTGACAGTGTGCTGAAATTCAGTGGAGATAAAAATTCGGGGGCGGAATACAAGAACAGTCTTTTAAAGAAAAGTATTCTGGCTTTTCTGGCGCGGACAGAGGGTGCGACGATTGCCGATTTGTCGGGAAAGTTGAATATCAGCATCCCGACGGTGACGAAGTTGGTGGCGGAATTGAAAGAAGAGGGGTATTTGATTGACCACGGCAAGATCGAGACGGCTGGGGGGCGCCGCCCGAATGTGTTCGGCCTGTCTGCTGATGCGTTTTATTTTTTGGGGGTGGATGTGCGGCGCCGGCGCCTGGAATTTGTGCTGGTGGATTTTAAAGGGAATATATTGCAGGAAAAACACAATGTTCCTTTTGTCTTGAAAAATACACAGGAGGCTCTGGAACAGGTGTGTGTGGAAACAGAACAGTTTATTTCGGAGATAGAGATTAAGAAAGAGGAGATTATCGGCATCGGTTTCAGTCTGACGGGACGGGTGGACCCGACTAACGGATACAGTTATACCTATTTTAATTCCAGTGAGATACCGTTGACCGATATTTTGCAGGAACGGCTGGGGGTGCGCACGTATATAGAAAACGACAGCCGGGCGATGATGTATGCCGAAAAGATATTCGGGGAGGTTAAGGAGGAGAAAAATGTTTTGTTTGTCAATCTTGGACGCGGTCTGGGAATCGGGATGATGCTGGATGATAAACTGTATTACGGGAAGACGGGCTTTGCCGGGGAGTTCGGTCACATACCCTTGTTTGACAATGAGGTGCTTTGTCATTGTGGTAAAAAGGGGTGTCTTGAAACGGAAGCCTCCGGAATATCGTTGGAAAAAATGATGGTAGAACGGATGCAGGCGGGAGAAACTTCCGTGCTTACTCCGCAGTGGGAAGCCGGAAAGGAGATTTTGGTCTATGATATTATCCGGGCTGCAAATAATGATGATGTGCTTGCCATCTCCCTCATTTCGGAAATTGCAGAAAAATTGGGCCGGGGGGTCGGGGTGCTTATTAATTTGCTGAACCCCGAATTGGTCGTGGTCGGAGGCAGTCTTTCGCTTGTCGGGGATTACCTGATGTTGCCTTTGAAAACGGCTATTAATAAATATTCGCTGAGTCTGGTTAGCAAGGATACCCGTTTTAAACTCTCCAAATTGGGCGACAATGCCAGTGTAATCGGTGTGGCGATGTTGATACGTGCTAAAATTTTAGGGGTGATCTGATGAGTTTCCTCTGTTTTAGGTGTAATATTAAAAATTTTTAATAAATATATTTGTTTTTATAAAATCGTAACCTATTTTTGTGTGACAGGAATAGGTTATTTTTGTGTGCTTTAAAATGGAGTGAAATGATAATAGATGCTTTAAAAGACAGTGAATTGGCGGAGTCTTTGCACCCTGCTTTTAAGATGGTGTTTGATTATGTGAAATCCCATGATTTGTTGCACGGGGAGTTGGGGCGGATTGAGTTGGACGGGGAAAATGTGTATATCAATGTCGTGGAGACGGAAGGAAAAGATAAATCGGCGGCGGTTTTGGAAACGCATGATGAGTATGCGGATATTCAGTTTCCGCTGTTGAGTGAAGAGACGTTTGCCTGGAAATCACGCTCCGGTCTGGAGAATATCAAGGAGGCTTACAATGCCAAGGATGATATTGCTTTTTATTCGGATGCTGCGGGGTTGTATTTTACTTTGCAGCCGGGTGAATTTGCCGTATTTTTTCCGCAAGACGGACATGCGCCGTGTATCGGCACAGGGAAAATGAGAAAGGCGATTGCCAAAGTGAAAATAAAGAGATAAATCCATACACTGACAGATGATGCGTACAAGTATTCTTATTTTCATGTTTCTGTGGGCAAGTTCTGTGTTTGCCCGTGAAATCAAGGTGGCCTGTGTGGGGAATAGCGTCACTTATGGTTATCTGCTTGAAAACCGGGAACGGGATTGTTATCCGTCGCAGTTGGCACGTTTGTTGGGTGAAGGGTATGATGTCCGGAATTTCGGAAAATCGGGGGCGACGTTGTTAAACAAAGGCCACCGGCCTTACAGGAAGCAGCAGGAGTTCCGGGATGCGGTGGCTTTCGCTGCGGATTGGGTGGTGATTCATTTGGGTTTGAACGACACGGACCCCCGCAATTGGCCCCATTACAGGGACGAGTTCGTACGCGATTATTTGCAGTTGATAGACACTTTCCGGGTGGCGAATCCGGATTGCCGGATATGGATTTGCCGTATGACACCGATTACAAATGTACATCATCGTTTTAAGTCGGGTACGCGCGATTGGTATGAACAGATACAAAAAGCGATAGAGCATGTGTCACGGGTAGCGGATGTCCCACTGATAGATTTGCAGGAGGGGTTGTATAACCGTCCTGATTTATTGCCGGACGCTTTGCATCCGGTGGCTGAGGGTGCCGGGATTTTGGCGCGGACGGTGTATTCTGCTCTTACGGGTGATTATGGCGGTTTGCAGATGCCTGCCGTTTATGGGGATAATATGGTGTTGCAGCGGGAAAAAGCGTTGGTGTTGAAAGGGATTGCCAATAGCGGGGAGAAGGTGGCGGTGGAAATCGGGAAGCAGAAGAAAAAGGCTGTGGCGGGAGCCGATGGCCGCTGGCAGGTGGTTTTGGATCCGATGAAAGCAGGCGGTCCTTATGAGCTGTCGGTAAAGACGGCAGGAAAAAGTCTGGTGTTTAAAAATGTCCTGATAGGGGAAGTGTGGCTTTGTTCCGGGCAGTCGAATATGGCATTTATGGTGAAACAGGCTGCGGGAGCGAAGGAGGCGATTGCTCAATCCGCCAATGACCGTATCCGGCTGTATGATATGAAACCCCGTGTATATACCAATGCGGTGAGTTGGGATACAACGGATTTGCTGCTGTTGAACCGTTTGGAGCATTATCTGCCTGCTTCGTGGAAGAGTGCGGCGCCTGAGAGCGTGAGGGATTTTTCGGCGGTGGCTTATTATTTCGGGAAGATGTTGTCCGATAGTCTGAATGTGCCTGTGGGGTTAATCTGTAATGCTATCGGCGGTGCTCCTGCGGAGGCGTTTATCGACAGGAGGACGTTGGAGTTCCATCCCGTATTGGTGGATGAGCTTTATCATTGGACTAAAAATGATATGTTGCAGGATTGGGTGAGGGAGCGGGCTTTGTTGAATGTAAAGAATACGACTTTAAAGTACCAGCGTCATTCTTATGAGCCTTCTTATCTGTATGCGACGGGTATTTTGCCGCTTGCGGGTTTTCCGGTGAAAGGGGTTATATGGTATCAGGGGGAATCGAATGCGCAGAATGTGGAATTGCATGAAGTTGTGTTCCCTGCGTTGGTAGAGAGTTGGCGGAGTACGTGGGGAGAGCGGTTGCCCTTCTACTATGTGCAGTTGTCGAGCATAAACAGACCGAGCTGGCCCCATTTCCGGGACAGTCAGCGGCGTCTGTCTGCAAAAATCGCCAATACGGGAATGGCAGTGTCCAGTGACCTCGGTCACCGGACAGATGTTCATCCGGTGCGGAAGCGGGAAGTGGGTGAGCGTCTGGGAAGATGGGCTTTGCATCGGGATTACGGTTTTAAGCAGGTGACGCCTTCCGGACCTTTATACCGGGGTGTGGAGTTTCGTAACGGGGCGGCTTATGTTGTTTTTGATTATGGCAAAGGCATGAAATCATCGGACGGACAGGCATTGAGGACTTTTGAAATTGCAGGTGAGGACCGTTTGTTTGTGCCTGCGGAGGCGGTGGTTGTCGGAAATGAGGTGAAGGTGACAAGTCCGGAAGTGAAAAATCCGAAGTACGTGCGTTACGGTTGGGAACCTTTCTGCACGGGTAATTTGGTGAATGAAGACGGGCTTCCGGCTTCTACGTTCAGAAATGAAGGAGATGTATTTTAAAATAGAGAAAATGGAAAAAATCAAAGGATTAATCGACGCGCCTTTTACTCCGTTTTATGAAAACGGGGAGGTGAATTACGAACCGATCGGTGCGTATGCGAAATTGTTGGAAAATAACGGATTGAAAGGGGTATTTATCAACGGTTCTTCGGGTGAGGGGTATATGCTGACGGAAGAAGAGCGGATGAAATTGGCTGAGAAGTGGATGGAGGTGGATCCCAAAGGGTTTAAGGTTATTGTTCATGTGGGGAGCACTTGTGTGAAGACAAGCCGTAACCTGGCGGCTCATGCACAGGAGATCGGCGCATGGGGTATCGGTGCTATGGCTACGCCGTTTCCGAAGATCGGAAGGGTGGAAGAGTTGGTGAAGTATTGTGAGGAGATTGCTTGCGGTGCCCCTCAGTTGCCTTTTTATTATTATCATATCCCGGCTTTCAATAATGCTTATCTGTCTATGGTTGAGTTTTTGAAGGCGGTGGACGGACGTATCCCCAATTTTGCCGGAATCAAATACACGTATGAGAGTCTGTATGAGTACAACCAGTGCCGTTTGTATAAAGACGGGAAGTTCGATATGCTGCATGGACAGGACGAAACTATTTTGCCGTGTCTGGCGATGGGGGGTGCACAGGGAGGTATCGGCGGTACGACCAATTATAACGGTCGGGCTTTGGTAGGAATTTTGGATGCCTGGGCTGCCGGTGACCTGGAAAAAGCACGCGAGTTGCAGAATTTCTCCCAGGAGGTCATCAATGTGATTTGTAATTACCGGGGCAATATTGTGGGCGGAAAGCGTATCATGAAGCTCATCGGGCTGGATTTGGGTAAAAACCGTACGCCGTTCCGGAATATGACCGATGAAGAAGAAAAGGCCATGAAGGCGGAATTGGAAGCGATTCATTTTTTTGATCGGTGCAATAAAATGTAAGAGATAGGAGTAGCGAGAAAGCCGGCGGACTGTAAGGATTTGCGTCCCGGAGTTTTCCGGCTTTCGATTTTAATGATTTATGTAAACAGATGAAGTTATGAGGGTACCTTTGAGATACTATTGGCTTGTCGGATGTTTGGTTCTGGGGGCTTTTTCGGTGAAGGCCGGAGTGAAGGATTCACAGAAAGGGCAGACGGCGGGAACACCTTGTTTGACAGAGGAAACGAAAGGACGGGATAATCAGCACAATGTGGTGAATCTGAAACAATTGCCAGGATTGTGGGTTTCCGGGAAAGGAAGTGACAGACAGGGTGTTTCTGCTCCTTATGCGGGGATGTTGGGTGACAGGCTGGTGGTTGCGGGAGGATGTAATTTTCCCGGTGTACCGGCAGCAGAGGGCGGAGAGAAAGTATATTATGATGATGTTTTTGTTTTGGCAGACCCTCTGAATGCTGGTTCGGAATGGAAAAAGGCCGGGAAATTGCCTGTAAGTGCCGCTTATGGCGTCAGTTTTATAACACCGTGGGGGGTGGTTTGTGTCGGAGGACGGAATGCAGCCGGAGGTTTGAGTCGGGCTTGGATATTGAAGGAGAGTGAGCGGGGTGGTGCTATTGTAGCCGAGGCTTTGCCTGATTTGCCTGTGGCGATGGATAATATGGCGGGAGGAGTGAGCGGGAATGTGGTGTATGTGGCAGGAGGGAATATCGACGGGAAACCGGGTAACCGCTGTTTTGTTTTGGAATTGGGGGGAAGTAAGGGATGGCATGAGGTGGCTCCTTTTCCCGGAGGGCCTCGTGTGCAGCCGGTAGGTGTAGTGCAAAATGCGGCAGAGGAAGCCCGCTTTTTTGTTCTGGGCGGTTTTTCTCCGGTTTGTGACGGACAGGAAAGCCGGGTGTATACGGACGGTTACAGTTATAATCCACGGAATGGGAAATGGGAAGCGGTAGCGGAGGTGATTCCTTATGAGGAAGAGCATGCCCGGGCGTTGGTCGGCGGAACGGCTGTGGCTTCCGGAAGCCATCATATTGCTGTTGTCGGGGGCGTGAATTACGACCGTTTTAAACGGGCACTGGACAGGCCTTTGTTGATAGAGCAGGCGTTACAGGCGGGAGACGATTCGTTGTTGTTGCAGTTGCAGCAGGAGGAGCGGGAGTATTTGAGACATCCTGCCGCGTGGTATGGGTTTAACGGTAATTTATTGATTTATCATACATTGACGGATACATGGGTGGCGGAAGGGTATTTCCCCGAATTGGCTTTGGCGGGTGCGGCGGTAGTGCCTTACAAAGGGCATTGGCTCGTGGTGAATGGTGAAAGCCAGCCGGGCATTCGTTCCGAAGGGGTGTATGCTGTGGAGATGGGCACTAAAACGGGTTTTGGCTGGGTGAACTGGTCGGTGCTGGTGATTTATCTGTTGGGTATGTTGCTGTTGGGGTATTATTTTATGCGCCGGGCTTCCAGCAGTGAGGATTTCTTTAAAGGAGGCGGGCGTATTCCGTGGTGGGCTGCCGGAATCAGTATTTATGCCACGATGCTTAGTGCGATTACTTATATGGCCATCCCGGCCAAGGCTTTTGCCACGAACTGGGCGTATTATCCGATGCTGGTGATGATTTTGCTGGTGTCTTATCCGGTCATTAAGTATTATCTGCCTTTTTTCCGGCGTTTGAATGTGACCAGTGCTTACGAGTATTTGCAGCTCCGTTTTAATTATACGACCCGTTTGATGGCAAGCCTGTTGTTTATTGCCTTTATGGTTGCCCGTACGGCGTTGGTGTTGTATCTGCCTTCGTTGGCTTTGACTACGGTGACAGGTATTGATATTTATATCTGTATTATATTGATGGGGATTGTGACGGTGGTGTATTGTACGATGGGAGGGGTGGAAGCTGTGGTTTGGGGCGATGTGATTCAGGGTTTTATCCTGGTGGGCGGAGCGTTTTTTGCTGCCATTTACCTGATTCTCCATACGGAGGGCGGTGTCGGAGGTTTTATCGATATTGCTATGGAGCACGATAAATTCCAAATGTTTGAATGGAGTTTCGATTGTACGAAAGCGGTGTTCTGGGTGGTGATTTTAGGCGGCTTGGCCAATAACCTGATTTCTTATACGTCCGATCAGACTGTGATCCAGCGGTATCTGACGACGAAGGATGAACGCAGTGCCGGGAAGGGAATTATGATGAACGGGTTGATGAGCGTGTTTATTTCTGTTGTATTTTATTTGATCGGTACGGGGTTGTATACGTTTTTCAAGTCCCGCCCCGATGAGTTGAGTTATGCTCTTTCCAACGGTGATGCCATTTTCCCGTTTTTTATGATGAGCCAGATGCCGGTGGGCGTGGCGGGTTTGTTGATTGCCGCGATTTTTGCCGCTACGATGTCAACAATTGCCTCCAATATCAATTCGACGTCTACGGCTTTTTCGATGGATATTTATAAACATTGTGTGCCGGGGGCTTCGGATAAGAGTGTGCTGAGTGTAGCCCGCTGGGCTTCTTTTGTGGCGGGTGGTTTAGGCACGGTGCTAGCAGTGATGATGGCGACCTGGAATATTCTTTCGCTGCTTGATTATTTTAATTCCATTCTGGGATTGTTGTCGAGCGGTTTGGGAGGTTTGTTTATGATGGGTATCTTTTTTGACCGGATCGGTGCCAAGGGCGCTTTGTTGGGATTTATTTCCGGAACCGTAGTTGTTTTTGCTTTAAGCATTTATACGTCGGTGTCCTTCCTGATATACGGGGCTATCGGAATTGTGGTTTCGGTAGGAGTAGGCTGGCTGTACAGTTTGATATGGCCGGCTGGAGAACAACCGAAAGGTTTGACTTGGAAAAGATTAGAGAAATAATAGGAAACAATGACTGATAAAAATGATATGACAATGGTGGATTTCAAAAAATTAGCTCAGCAGTATAAATCGGAACTTTTGGATAAGGTGCTTCCGTTTTGGCTGGAGAATTCCCAGGATAAAGAGTTCGGAGGATATTTTACCTGTTTGGACAGGGAGGGAAAGGTGTTTGATACCGATAAGTTTATCTGGTTGCAGGGACGGGAAGTGTGGATGTTTTCCATGCTCTATAATAAGGTGGAGAAGAAACAGGAATGGCTGGATTGTGCCATTCAAGGGGCCGAGTTTCTGAAAAAGTACGGTCACGACGGGAATTACAATTGGTATTTTGCTCTGACACGCGAGGGACAGCCGCTGGTGGAGCCGTATAATATTTTTTCCTATACGTTTGCCGCTATGGCTTTCGGTCAGTTGAGTATTGCTACCGGAAGTCAGGAGTATGCGGAAATCGCGAAAAGGACGTTTGATATTATCCTTTCCAGGATAGACAATCCCAAAGGGAAGTGGAGTAAGGCACATCCCGGCACACGGAATATGAAGGGGTTTGCGCTGCCGATGATTCTTTGTAATCTGGCGTTGGAGATTGAACCGTTGCTGGATAAGGATTTTATGGAGAAATCCATTTACAATTGTATTCATGAGGTACTGGATGTGTTCTATCGTCCGGAGTTGGGTTTGATTGTGGAGAATGTTTCTGCGGACGGGCAGTTGCTGGATAATTTTGACGGTCGTTTGCTGAATCCGGGACACGCCATTGAGGCTATGTGGTTTGTTATGGATTTGGGGGTAAGATTGAACCGTCAGGATTTGATAGAGAAGGCTGTGAAGATTGCTTTGCAGGAGGTGGAATACGGCTGGGATAAACAGTATGGCGGTATATTTTATTTTATGGACCGTTTGGGTCATCCGGTGCAGCAGTTGGAATGGGATCAGAAGTTGTGGTGGGTGCATATCGAAACGCTTATTACGATGCTGAAAGGGTATCAGTTGACGGGTTCGGAGGAGTGTCTGAACTGGTTTGAGAAGGTGCACGAGTATACCTGGGGGCATTTTGCAGATAAAGAATACCCGGAATGGTTCGGTTATTTGAACCGGAGGGGAGAGGTGTTGTTGCCCTTGAAGGGTGGGAAATGGAAAGGCTGTTTCCATGTTCCCCGCGGTTTGTATCAGTGTTGGCAAATTCTTGAAAAATTGAGTAAGTAGTTTATGAAAGGTGTCATACTCTTTTTATTTGTTCTGCTCGGCGGTTATATGGAGGTGGCAGCTACGCCTGTTTTGCTTCCGCAGCCGCAGGAGGTGAAATGGACTGCCCGGAAGTTTCCGCTGGATGCCGTGGAGTTGAAGGAGGTGCAGTTGTGTCGGGAGGAGTTGTTGGAGTGGTTGAAGGAGGTGCAGTGTGAGGTAAGGACGGGAGTTTCCCGGAAGGTGGAAGTTGTGGCGGTGGATTCTTTGCCGGGGGTGCGTTTGAATGCGGAGGAGGCTTATCGTTTGCATGTGGACGGTGAGCGGATACGGATAGAAGCGGTGACAGACAGAGGAGCTTATTGGGCTCTTCAGACGTTGCGGCAGATGGTTGAACAGTCGGGCAAAAAGAAGTATTTGCCGGGGTGTGAGATGACAGATTGGCCGGCGTTCCGCATCAGAGGATTTATGCATGATGTGGGGCGGGGGTATTTGTCGGTAGAGGAGTTGAAGCATCAAATTGCGAAATTGTCCCGTTATAAAATCAATGTGTTTCATTGGCATTTGACGGAGGATTTGGCATGGCGCCTGGAAAGCCGGGTGTTTCCGATGCTGAATGACAGTGTGAATTTCGGGCGGTATCCCGGAAAGTATTATACACTTGAGGAGGCAAAGGAGTTGGTGGCTTTTTGTAAGGCCCACCGGGTGATGCTGATACCGGAGGTGGATATGCCGGGACACAGTGCTGCTTTCCGGAAGACGTTCCGTCATGATATGCAGAGTAAGGAAGGAATGGCTATTTTGAAGCTCCTGATGGATGAAGTGTGCGAGACGTTTGAAGATGTGCCCTATTTGCATATCGGGACGGATGAGGTGCAATTTACCAATCCCCGTTTTGTGCCGGAGATGGTGGCGTATATGAGGGAAAAAGGCAAGAAGGTGATTTCGTGGAATCCGGGGTGGAAGTATCAGCCGGGGGAGATTGATATGTTGCAGATGTGGAGTTACCGGGGCAAGCCTCATAAAGGAATACCGGTGATTGATTGCCGGTTGCATTATCTGAATCATTTTGATGCGTTTGCCGATTTGGTGGGGTTGTTTAAGAGCACGATCGGCGGTGTGCAGGAGGGAAGTCCGGATTTTGCGGGCGTGGTCCTGGCGGTATGGAATGACCGGAAGGTGGAGCCGGAGCGGAATATTATGTTGGAAAACGGATTTTATCCGGCGATGCTGACGATAGCAGAAAGGAGCTGGCAGGGGGGAGGGAATGGTTATTTTTATGAGTTGGGTACGCTTTTGGATGAGGCCCACCGGGAGAAGTTTGCGGAGTTTGAGAAGCGGTTGTTGTGGCATAAGGCCCGCCATTTCGGGGAGGAACCGTTTGCTTATGTGCAGCAGTCCGGGGTGATGTGGCGGATTACGGATGCTTTTCCGAATGGGGGGGATTTAAAGAGGGTGTTTCCTCCGGAGCAGAAGACGGATACGGTTTATGAGTATGAGGGCAAATATTATGGAAGTCGTCTGGCAGAGGGTGCAGCCGTTTATCTGCGCCATGTGTGGGGGACCTCGATGCCTTCTTTTTATTCCCATCCTCAGTCTAACCATACGGCGTATGCTTATACGTGGGTGTATTCCCCTCGGGAGCAGAAAGTGGGTGCATGGCTGGGAACTCAGAATTACGGACGTTCGGAGAAGGATTTGCCGCCGCCTGCCGGAAAATGGGATTACCGGGAGAGCCGCTTGTGGATTAACGGGGAGGAAATTGCACCTCCTCACTGGACGGCTTCACACCGGGTGAAAGATAATGAAACGGTGTTGGGAAATGAGAATTTTGAAACCCGTCCGCCTGTGGAGGTTGTGTTGAAAAAGGGGTGGAATAAGGTGATGTGGAAATTGCCGGTCGGAAATTTTACGACCGATGAGGTGCGCTTGGTGAAGTGGATGTTTACGACTGTATTTGTCACTCTTGACGGTCGGCAGGCAGTAGGGAGTCTGATTTATGATCCGGACAGGAATATGAAATTGTAAGAAGATGATGAAGGTTTGGTTTGTATGTATGATGGTAACCTGGGGGCTGATTGCTCTGGGACAGGAAAAAAAGTATTCTACTTATTATTATCAGAAAGCAACTTTGTTTGAGGAGTTGCCGATAACGTCGACGGATATTGTGTTTCTGGGGAATAGTATTACGGACGGAGGCGAGTGGGCGGAGTTGTTCGGGGATTGCCGGATTAAAAACCGGGGTATCAGCGGTGATATTGCCGAGGGGGTGTATGACCGTCTGGATGCGGTGTTGAAGGGAAAGCCGGCAAAGATTTTTATGATGATAGGGATTAATGATGTGGCGCGGGGGACGTCGGCAGATACGATTGTGGGACGAATTGTCCGGATTATGGAAAAAGTCGGTAAGGAGTCGCCCCGAACCAAGTTGTATATTGAGAGTGTGTTGCCGGTGAATGATTGTTACGGGAAGTTTCAGGGACATACGTCCCGCGGGAAGGTGGTGGAGGAAATCAATCGGTTGTTGAAAGAGGAAGCCCAGGAAAGGCAGCTTACTTATATAGATCTTTATTCCCGTTTCTGTAATGAGGAGGGAAAGATGAATCCGGAGTATTCTAATGACGGTTTGCATCTGCTTGGTAAGGGATACTTGTTGTGGCGGCAGTTGTTGCTGCCTTATATCCATGAATAAAAAAAACGCAGCAGGCGCTGCGTTTTTTTTATTGGTTCCATTCTGAGGCAAGAAGTTGGAAATAGATGACGTCTTCCCATTCCGAACCTCTTCGCAGCCATTGTTTCCGGTATCCGGTCTGTGAAAAGCCGAGCGATTTGAACAGTTGCAGGCTGGCGATGTTGGAGCTGGGCACGCTGCTGTAAATCTGGTTTAGCCCTAAGGTCTCGAAGCAGTAATCTGTCATCAGTTTGACGGCACTGCTGGCGTAGCCTTTTTTCCGGTTTTCGATGTCGTGAATCATGATTCCCAGGCCAGCCCGGAGGTGGTACGGGTCGAAATCGTAGAGATCGATGAGGCCGATGGGATTGTGGTTTGCCTCGTCGGTGATCATGAGGCGCAGTTGTTTGGCTTCGTATATGTCCTGGTGGGAATTTTCAATGTATTTTTTTAAGGTAAAATGTGAAAAGGGGGTTAATGTGTCGCTGACTTCCCATAAGTCCATGTCGTTTTCCCATTGGTATAAATATTCCAAATCTTCCGGTTCGAGTGCCCGGATTACAATGTTTTCGTCATTCATCATAATCGGTTATTTTATTTGGTCTATGTTTAAGTCAATTGCTTTGCCGAGTTTGTTTTCATTGAATTCCCGGATGAAGGCGTCCGGGTATATTTTGCGTATTTTGGGCAATGCAGCCCGGGCGTCTTCTATTGACGGATACAGGTTGTATATGTAACGGTATACTTCGCCCATTTTAACGAGTTTCACACCGTATGTCCTTTGAAGAAAGAGTCTGAAAGGGGAAAGCTCATCGAGCAGATTTGTATGGTGTATTGCTTGGTGAGTGTGTCGTTTTCTGTTTTGACAGAGGCTGTTTTTGCGGAATTTGCGGAAGGAGCGGGCGGGGTTGCTTTTGCCTGAATCAGGGTGTCGTGCCGGTCAGAAGAGAGTCTGGATTGGCAGAGTGCGATCTGTGATTCGATTTTTTTATGGAAATTACTGAATTTTCCGGGTACTATTTTTTGCAGATGTTTGTATTTTTTGCAGGCGTTGCTGTAGTCCGAACAGTTCATGTAGGCTTGTGCCAGGTGGTAGGTGATGTCAATGTCCGCATGGTTTGTTTTGCTTAAGGCCAAGGCTTTTAACAGGACGGCGGGTGCCTGGGTTTTGTGGGTTTCCAGGTGGTAATAGCATATCCCTTTTAATAGTAGCAGGTCGGAATCGTCGGTCACTTCGTCCTGGATGTGTTCAATGGCGGACAGGGCTTTTTCAAAGGAGCCTTCTATGATTAGTTTTTCAATAATTTCTTTCTGTTTTACCGGCAAGGCAAATGAATTGGTTGTTAACCAACACACAGCTAAAATGACCGGAAGGAAATAGTTACGCATAAATAAGTTTTAAAAAGTCATCAACCATGTTTTACAAATATATCGGTTTTTGATTAAAAAATCAGTATATTGGTTACATTTGTCCGGAAAACCTGTAAAAAAACGTTGACCTTGGTAAAATACGGAGCAGAAAAGAAAATGTTTAATCTTTTGAGTGTAATAGGTCCCACGGCGAGTGGGAAAACGGCTTTGGCGGTCCGTCTTGCGGTCGAGTTCGGGGGCGAGGTGATTAGTGCGGATTCTCGTCAGGTGTATCGGGGAATGGATATTGGTACGGGGAAGGATATAGGGGAGTATGTGTGGCGGGGGCAAGCGGTTCCTTACCATTTGATAGATATTGTGGCTGCCGGGAGCAAGTATAATGTTTTTGAGTATCAGAAGGATTTTGTCCGGGTGTGGGAGGATTGCCGGAAGAGGGAGGTTTTTCCGGTGTTGTGCGGGGGAAGCGGGTTGTATGTGGAGGCTGTTTTGAAAGCATATAAATTGCTGGCGGTTCCGGTAAATGAGGTTTTAAGGGAAAGCTTGAAGGAGAAAAGCCTGGAGGAGTTGGCTCAGCTATTGAGTACTTACGGGAAGATGCATAATACGACGGATGTGGATACCATCAAACGGGCTGTCCGGGCGATAGAGATAGAAGAGTATTATCGGACACATCCGCAGGAGGAGCGCGATTTTCCGGAGCTTCACCCGTTGATAGTGGGGGTGGATGTTGACCGGGAGGTGAGGCGCAGGCGTATAACGGAACGTTTGCATGCGCGTTTAAAGAATGGGATGGTGGAGGAGGTGAAGGGGTTGCTTGAAAGTGGAATTTCAGCGGAGGATTTGATCTATTACGGGTTGGAGTATAAGTATATTACGCTTTATCTTACGGGCAAAACAGATTATCAGACGATGGTCGGGCAGTTGAATATCGCCATTCACCAGTTTGCCAAAAGACAGATGACTTGGTTCCGCAAGATGGAACGGGAGGGGATGCGTATCCGCTGGATAGACGGCGGGTTGTCTCTGGAAGAGAAGGTGGAGTGTGTCAGGAGATGGTTGGCAGAGGAATCGGAAGTGTCGGTTTAGTCTTCCTGTTCTTCCTCTTCCTGGCTCCATGCATTCAGAATGTTGTCAATCAGAAACTGTTTTTCGTTTGTCGTGCAGATTTGTTTTAATTGGGAGAGCAGGGTGATTTTCCGGTTGTGTGGGATGTGTTCCATGTTTTCCAAGGCGGTAGCGGCTTCTAGAGCTACAATGAAATCGTCCTGTCTCAGCATGTTTATGAAGTCTTCGGCATAGGCTGAGAAGTCCAGGGAGGATTCCCAGCATATCCGTAAAAGAATGGATTTGGCAGCAGGTTGGGAAGTGGCTTTGATGCGTTCTGTCAGCAGGGGAACGAATCCGCTGTTTTTGATGTCTGCCAGCAGATTGACGATTTCCGTTGTGGTGTGGTGTTCTTTGCCCGATGCTAAAAGGTCGAAAAGAGCCGGAACGATGGACAGGTCACCTTCGTTTTTTATTTTTTCAGCCGCTTCGGCGAATAATTCGGGGTTGTCGCTGTTCAGTTGTTTCAGAAGTTCTTCTTTGTTTTCCATGATGTCGTGTTTGTCGTTTGCGAAAGTAAAAAAAAAGAGCGTAATCACGCTCTTTTTTTTATTTGCAGTTCCGTTTTTTTATTTGTTTTTTTTAGCCTGGTCTTTTTTAGCATCATCCTTGATTCTGGGGTGATACTGGTTGATGGTCTCTTTCAGGTAGTTGTTGTCCAGGTGGGTATAAATTTCCGTAGTCAGAATGGATTCGTGCCCTAACATGTCCTGTACGGCTCTTAAATCAGCTCCTCCGGTCACTAAATGGGATGCGAAAGAGTGGCGGAAGGTATGGGGAGATACCGGTTTCTGAATTTTTGCCCGTTCCGCCAGGTGTTTGATGATGTTGAATACCATCACCCGCGACAGGGAGGTTCCCCTTTTGTTCAGGAACAATACATCTTCGTATCCTTTCTGTATGTCGAGATAATCACGGTATCCTTTCATATAGAGTTTGATTTCCTGTTTGGCATTTTTGCTTAAAGGAATGATCCGTTCTTTGTTTCCTTTGCCTTCGATTTTGATGATGCCCATCCGGAAGTTGATGTTGGATATTTTTACGCTGATCAGTTCCGATACGCGCAAGCCGCAGGAGTAAAGCGTCTCGATGATGGCTTTGTTGCGTTGTCCTTCCGGTTTGTACATTTCAACGGCGCCCAGGATGGCGTCGATCTCCTCTACGGTCAGGATGCTGGGAAGTTTACGGCCTACTTTGGGGGCTTCCAATAGTTTGCTCGGGTTGGCTTCCAGGATTCCGTCGTATACCAGGAATTTGAAGAAAGAACGTACGCTTGAAATGCTTCTGGCCTGTGTACGGTGGGTTACTCCCATTTCGTTGACAAAACTTAAGTAGTCTTTCAGGATGTCGTACGAAACTTTTTCCATTTGTTTTACATTGTGTTTTTCTTCACAATATTTTGCCAGCTTACGAATGTCGTTTAAGTAGGCTTCTACTGAATTTGCTGACAATGATTTTTCGAGAATAAGAAATGTCTTATAGTTCTCAATTGCGTTATCCCAAGTCATTTTCTGTAATTATTAAGTAAATCAATCATGTTCATCTGAAAATATGCCCCTATAATGTTATCTTGACTTCACAAAAATAGATAAATATTTTAAGTAACAAATAAAGATATATATTTTTTTCATTCCTGACGCAAAATTTTAATACTTTAACTATTTTGCCGATAAATTTCAGGAGTGAGGTGCCGGGTGTTCCGGGGGGCACTTTTGTTTTATTTCCTTGAATCCGTGAGGGTTTGAGTGGGGGAAAGGGGAGGCCGACAGATAAAATTAAGAAAAAATATCGCTGAAATTATGAAAATAACTAAATTTGTAAGACAAGTAAACCGAAATGATGATGAAAATTTTAATACTGAACGGCCCGAATCTCAATTTGTTAGGCATGCGGGAACCGGAGGTGTACGGGAACCGGAGTTTTAAGGAGTATCTGGATTATCTGCGGGAAAAATACAGGAATGTCAATATTGAGTATGAACAATCCAATGTTGAAGGAAAGTTGATAGATAAGATACATGAAACCGGATTTACTTATGACGGTATTATCCTGAATGCCGGAGGGTATACGCATACTTCTGTAGCACTTGCCGATGCCGTTGCTGCTGTGACGGCGCCGGTTGTGGAAGTGCATATTTCCAATACGGCACGGCGGGAAGTGTTCCGTCATACCTCTTTTTTGTCGGCAGTATGTGTCGGGACGATAACCGGTTTCGGTTTGAATTCGTATGAATTGGGCATACAGGCATTGCTGGGCCGGATTGGAAATGACCGATAGACGGGGATGCGGATGCCGGAAGAAATAGAAAAGTGTAGAACTTTACTGATAATTGGAAGGATATGAAACGAACGAAAATAGTTGCTACGATTTCGGATAAGCGATGTGATGTCGGTTTTTTACGTGAATTGTATGAGGCCGGAATGAATGTGGTGCGTCTGAATACGGCGCATCAGACGTTGGAGGATGCCATGAAGGTGATCCGGAATGTGAGGGAGGTTTCCGATGAGATTCCTTTGCTGATAGATACGAAGGGTCCGGAGGTGAGGACGAAAATGGTGCAATGGCCTATACCCGTGGAGAAAGGGGAGGTTGTATATGTGACGGGAGAGGATGGTCTGGTTATTCCGGAGAAACTGATACATGTTTCTTATGACCGTTTTGTACAGGATATTAAGGTGGGGGATAGGATATTGATTGACGACGGCGACCTTGAGTTTGTTGTGCAGGATAAATTTCCGGACCGTTTGGAGTTGGTGGCTACGAATACGGGGGTAGTGAAGGACCGGAAGAGCGTTAATGTGCCCGGTTCCTGTATGAAGTTGCAGTCGTTGAGTGACAAGGACCGTACGTTTATCAATTTTGCCATTGAAAATCGTCTGGATTTTATTGCCCATTCGTTTGTCAGGAATAAGGAGGATGTGATGGGTATCCAGAAGATACTGGATGAAGCGAACAGTGATATTAAGATTATAGCTAAGATTGAGAATCAGGAAGGGGTGGATCATATTGATGAAATCCTGGATCATGTATATGGGGTGATGGTGGCGCGGGGGGATCTGGCGATAGAGATCGATGCGGAAAAAATACCGCGTATCCAGCGGTATATCGTGAATAAGTGTATCGAAAGCAAGAAGCCTGTGATCATAGCGACCCAGATGCTGCATACGATGATTGATCATCCCCGTCCTACCCGTGCGGAGGTCAGTGATATTGCCAACGCTATTTTTATGGGGACGGATGCTATCATGTTGAGCGGGGAGACGGCTTACGGAGATTATCCGGTGGAGGCTGTCAGGGTGATGACCAAAGTTGCGGAGGCTAATGAGTATGTGACGCCTCCCGATTCAAACCGGAATCTGATTCGTATTAATAATGAGGTGACAGCTGCGTTGGCGCGTGTTGCGGTGAGGGTCACCACGATTTTACCTATTAAGGCTGTGGTGGTGGACACGCTGAGCGGACGTACGGCCCGCTATTTAGCTGCTTTCCGGGGAGGATTGCCGGTATATGCCCGCTGTTATAATGAAAAGGTGATGCGGGAGTTGGCATTGTCTTTTGGCGTGAGGCCGTATTATACCGAGAAACCGGCTTCCCGGGATGAGTTTATCCGGGATATACCGAAAGTGTTGTTACCTGCCGGGTATAGTAAGGAGGATTTTATTGTGGTGATCGGAGGAAGTTTCGGACCTGTCCGGGGTGCTTCTTTTATGGAGGTTTGTAAAATCAGTGATATATGTTGATGGCGGGGAGGATTTTTTGATTTTTGTTTGTATAATATTAATTTAGACAGAGAATATGAAAAAGATTGTATTGTTATTGCTGGCAGTGGGGTTTGCATGGGGACTGAAGGCCCAGTCCGATTTTTCTTTCGGTCCGAAAGTGGGATTGAATTTTACTAATATTTCGAATACAGATGCTAATAATAAGACCAGTATACATGCAGGTATTTTTGCTTCTGCCCAGTTGACCGAGTGGGTGGGTATGCAGGTGGAGTTTCTTTATTCCCGTCAGGGGGTTGCAGATAAATATAAGGAAAACGGGGCAACTGTGAAGTTGAAAGGACGGGTGAATTATCTGAATCTGCCTGTTTTAGCCAAAGTGAATTTGTATAAGAACGTGACTTTCGATTTGGGTCCTCAGTTTGGATTTGCTTTGAATGCAAAAGCTAAAACGAAGTCGGGAGGTACGGTGGTGAAGGAAAAGCTACATGACCTTAATTTTTTTGATCTGAGTTTTGCGTTAGGTGTTTCTTATGAGCCGGATTCTCGGCTGGTGATGTCGGCGCGTTATTATCTGGGTATAACCAATGTGTTTGATGCGGATGCGTTTGGTTCCAATAATAAAAACCGGGTGTTTCAGTTGTCGCTTGGATATAAATTGGCTTCTTGATTATAGTGTGTTTTTAAAGCATGAAAAGGTGTGTATGTTTTTTGCTGCTGCTTCTGAGTGCGTGGAGCGGGCAGGCACAGACGGCAGACTATCAGCCTGCGGAAGAGAATCTGAAAAACAGGGAGTGGTTCCGGGATGCCCGATTCGGTATGTTTATCCACTGGGGGATATACAGTATGCTGGCCAACGGAGAGTGGGTGCTGGAGCAGAAAGGACTGAAAGAGAAAGAGTATCAGAAGCTGGCCTCGGGTTTTTATCCTTCGCGGTTTGATGCGGATGAATGGGTGCGTGTTGCCAAGGATGCCGGGATGAAGTATATTTGTATTACATCCAGGCACCATGACGGTTTTTCTATGTTTGATACGAAACAGTCGGATTATAATATTGTCCAGGCGACGCCGTTTAAACGAGATGTGATTGCAGAGTTGGCGGAAGCGTGCCGGAAGGCCGGAATGAAATTGTTTTTTTATTATTCCCATCTGGACTGGCATCGTACGGATTATGTGCCTTTGGGGACGACCGGACGCAGGACAGGCAGGGAAATGACCGGGAAGTGGGAGGATTATTTACGGTTTATGAATGCGCAGTTGACGGAGTTGCTTACGAATTATGGCCCGGTGGGGGGAATCTGGTTTGACGGTTGGTGGGATAAAAAGGAGGCTCCCTGGCAGTTGAAAGAGCAGTATGCCTTGATTCATCGTTTGCAGCCCGGTTGTCTGATAGGGAATAACCACCATCAGGCGGTGAAGGAGGGAGAGGATTTCCAGATGTTTGAAAAGGACCTGCCGGGACAGAATGTGACGGGTTTTTCCGGTGAGTCGGTGGTCGGTTCTTTGCCTCTGGAGACTTGTGAAACGATGAACAATACGTGGGGATACAATATCCATGACCGTCATTATAAGTCGGTAAGGTCTATCATTCATCTTTTGGTGAAAGCGGCTGGAAATAATGCCAATCTTTTGCTGAATGTCGGACCCCGTCCGAATGGGGAGCTGCCTGCCGAAGCGGTGGCCCATCTGAAAGAGGTTGGTGACTGGATGAGGGTCTATGGCGGGACGCTGTATGGTACACGGGGCGGCCTGGTGCCTCCGCACGACTGGGGGGTGACAACTCAGAAGGGGAATAAGTTGTATGTGCATGTGCTGAACTCTCAGGATGATGTATTGTATTTACCGTTGAAATCGCGTAAGGTCAGGTCGGCAGTGGCTTTTGCAGCGCGCGCGAAGTTGAAGTTCAGACAGGATAAAAACGGTGTGTTGATTGAGACCGGAACTATTCCTGCGGATACGATTGATTATGTGATTGAGTTGGAGTTGTAATTTTTAACCGTCCCCGGGTTGATTGTCCGGGGACGGTTAAAGTATAAAAGGTTATCGGTTTTCTTTTCCTTTCAGTATGTCGCGGATTTCCGTCAACAGGGTTTCTTCTTTGGTGGGAACCGGCGGTTGTTGTGCCGCCTGGATTTCCTGTTTTTTCCTCAAGCTGTTTAAGGCTTTGATGGCAAGGAAAATGGAGAAGGAGATGATGAGGAAATCAATGGTGGTCTGGATGAAGTTGCCGTAGTTTAGTTTGACGGCTTCAATGACTTTTCCGGTGGTATCTATGCCGGCGGGTTTTAATGTGATGGCCAGGCGGCTGAAGTTGACTCCTCCGACGAGCAGGCCTACAGGGGGCATGATGATGTCTTCTACCAGGGAGGTGACGATTTTGCCAAAAGCTCCTCCGATGATGATACCGACGGCCATGTCTACCACGTTGCCTTTCATGGCAAAGGCTTTAAATTCTTGCAGGAAACTCATAAGTTTTGTTTTTATAATGGTGAATAAATAGTTCCGGTTTTGTAAGAGCCCGGAGATTTTTGGAATGATTTTATTCATTTTTGTATGGAAACTTTTTGTCCTTCGTGCAGGTCGTTTACTCCTGCCGTGACAATGATGTCGTGGCTGTTGAGCCCTGATTTTACCACAGCTTTGTCTTCAAAGCGTACGGCTTCGATGGGGTGCAGGCTGACGGTTTTGTATTCCGGATTGACGACCCAGACGTAGGTGCGATGATTCCGGGTGTATAAGGCGCTGGCAGGAATAACAAAGTTGTCGGCTATGGTGTTTTCGATTTTAAACATGACCTGACAGGAAAATCCGGGATATATTTCGTCTTTTACCGGATGGAAATTTTTATCCGTGATGCGTAGGGTGACGGGGATGCCCGAACCTTCGGATGAGTAGACGTATTCTTTGACTTCCGCTTCGAACCATTGTTTTTTCCGGGTGTCAAAGCGAACGAAGATTTTTTTGGGTTGCTGGATGAGGTCAATGGCTGTTTCGGGAAGAACAAAGCGGACTTCCAAATGGGTGGGGTTGACTAATTTGACAATGGCCTGTCCTACGGCTACCTGTTGGTAGTTTTCGGTATACTGTTGTTCGATGATGCCGCTGAATGGGGCGCGTAGTGAGGTGTAGGCCAAGGTATTGCCTGCAATGCTGACAGCCGAATTGGCCTGGATGTAGTCGGCTTGGGAGATTTCTGCGTTTTGCAGCGCTGTGGCATTCAGGGCCAGTAATCGTTGTGTGCGTTCGTAGATGGAACGGGCGGTTTGATAGTCCGTTTCTGCCGTTTGGTATTTTAGTTTGTAGTCTGTGGGGTTGATGCGGGCAATGATATATCCTTCGGGTATCCATTGTCCTTGTTTGATGTTTAATTCGGTTAGTGTTCCGCTGATTTTGAATGCCAGGATACTGAATTGTGAGGCTTCTGCCAGACCGGTATAGGTTTTGTCTGTGGTTTCTAAGGATTCTATTTTTACTGTTCTTACCGGACGCGGCGGGTAAAGGGATTCGGTGTCCTGTTCCCGTGAGCAGGAGATGAGCCTGAAAGCAAGTAGGAGGAGAATGCAATATCTGCCTGGCATCTGTAACCGTTTTTTTATCCTTTTTACGGAAATATTATCCTGGCTGGTTACAATAATTCATTGTTGTGCTTGAACTCTGGGGAATAATCTTTATTTTTACAGAGGCTTTGGAGGTGGGAGGTGAGCGAATGTCGCTTTTTAATATTGAGTTATGAGTCTGATTACCAAATATACGGAGCAAATTAAGATTTACAATCATTACACCAATTATAAGGGGCGTTTGTTTATTAAGACGCTGTGTGATCTGTTTAATGATGTGGCGGAGGTCCAGACGGAGAGGCTGGGGGTGGATGTGGATACGTTGAATAAACAGGGGCAGACCTGGATGTTGCATCGGTTGCATATTCAGGTTTTCAAAATGCCTCATAAGGAGGAGGATGTGATGATAGAGACCTGGCCTTCGGGGATAGACCGTCTGTTTGCTTTGCGTGATTATCGGATGATGCGTCAGGATGGGGAGGTGCTTGTGAATGCGACTTCGGAGTGGATGCTGATTGATTTGATGCGGAGGAGGCCGTTGAGGCAGACGGAAAAGGTGGTGGAAATAAGTACGAGCCATCAGATTGAAAAATTAAGGATGGCTCCTTTGTTGCAGGAGCAGGATAGGGCGGTGCAAATGAAGGAAGCACGCCTGTTTACAGCAACTTTTGATAATATTGATTTTAACGGTCATGTTACTCAGGCGTCGTATATGCGCTGGCTGACTAATTCTTTGCCGTTTGAGTTTTTGAAAAATCATATTTTGACGGAGGTGGAGGTGGTGTATGAGCATGAGATTATGCCGGACAGTACGATACGTTCGTTTTATGAGATGCAGCAGGAGGGGGATGAGGTGGGAATTGTACATCAGATAAAGGATGAAACCGGAGAGAAGTTGCATTGTGTGGCGAAAAGTGTGTGGCGGAAGCATGCTGATGCCAAGGGAATGGCTGAATAGAAAGGTGTTTATTGTGTATGTAATAGATAAGATATGGTATCCCGTAGAGATTTTTTGAAAAAGGGCGGACTGGCCATGGTGGCTGCCGCTGTGGGGAGTACGCCGTTGAAGGCTGTGGCCCAAGCGATGAGTGGTGAAAAGGAGTTTGTCAGTAACCGCCCTCTGCCGGCTAACCGGCGTTTTATGTCGAAGGCCGTGGAAGAGGTTATTGAGTCGGTAAAGAAACGATTGAAGGACCCGAAATTGGCTTGGATGTTTGAGAATTGTTTTCCTAATACGTTGGATACGACCGTTGATTTCCAGATGAAGAACGGGCGTCCGGATACGTTTGTTATTACGGGAGATATTAATGCGATGTGGTTGCGGGATTCCGGGGCGCAGGTGTGGCCTTATCTGCCGTTGTGCAAAAAGGATGAGCAGTTGCGGTTGCTGATTGCCGGAGTGATAAACCGGCAGACGCAGTGTATTTTGCTCGACCGTTATGCCAATGCTTTTACGCATGGGGCGGAGTCGAGTGAATGGAAGTCTGACCGGACGGAGATGAAACCTTATATCCATGAAAGGAAATGGGAGGTCGATTCTTTGTGTTATCCCGTTCGCCTGGCTTATAATTACTGGAAGACAACAGGAGATACTTCGGTGTTTGACAAAGAGTGGCAGAGAGCGGCACGGCTGATTTATCAGACGTTTACGGAACAACAGCGCAAGAAGGATAAAGGGCCTTACCGTTTTCAGCGGCGTACGGAAAGGAAGTCGGATACGTTGACCTGTGATGGATGGGGACAGCCGGTGAAGCCTGTCGGTATGATTGTTTCCTGTTTCCGTCCGTCTGATGATTCGACGGATTTAGGTTTTTTGGTGCCGTCTAATTTGTTTGCAGTGAAGTCTTTGCGGCAGCTGGCTGAAATATGGGATAAGGTGGTCGGAGACAGGGAAGCAGCCGGGCAATGCCGGGCGTTGGCGGATGAAGTGGAACAGGCGGTTCGGAAGTATGCCGTGGGGCGCCATCCTGAGCATGGAGAGGTGTATGCTTTTGAGGCGGATGGTTTCGGGAATACGCTTTTTATGGATGATGCCAATGTGCCCAGTTTGTTGGCTTTGCCTTATTTGGAGTGTGTGGCGGACAATGATGAGATTTATAAAAATACCCGCCGCATGGTGTGGAGCGATAGCAATCCTTATTTTTTCAAGGGGAGTGCCGGAGAAGGAATCGGCGGGCCTCATATCGGGTATGATATGGTGTGGCCGATGAGTTTGATAATGAAAGCCATGACCAGTAAGGATGATGCTGAAATCCGGAATTGTGTCCGTATGCTCCGCGATACGGACGGGGATACGGGGTTTATGCATGAGTCTTTCCATAAGGATAATGCTTCGAAGTTTACCCGCCGCTGGTTTGCCTGGGCGAATACGCTTTTCGGCGAATTGGTGTTGAAGTTGGTAAATGAGGGAAAGGTCGGGTTGTTGAATAGTTTGTAAGATGTTATGAGGGAGATGGCCGGGGAAATGAGGGGTTTCTCCGGCTATTTTCGTTTTGCAAAGCGGGATTTATGTTGTATTTTTGTTCGTTGTATTCAGAATGAAGTTTCATTCCGTGTGCTTGATTAACCACGTAAAAAACAAGAAAATGCAGAAAACTGTTACAGTTCCTTTTATGCTTTTAGGCGTACTTTTCAATGTGTGTCTGATTGCTTCGAATCTTTTGGAAACCAAAGTCATACAGGTAGGCGGGATTACCGCAACGGCGGGCTTGATCGTCTTTCCTGTTTCTTACATTATCAATGATTGTATTGCGGAAGTCTGGGGGTTTAAGAAGGCCCGCCTGATTATTTGGTCGGGATTTGCCATGAATTTTTTGGTAGTGGCGTTTGCCCAATTGGCGATAATGCTTCCGGCAGCCCCCTTTTGGGAGGGGGAAGCCGGGTTTAATTTTGTATTTGGGATGGCTCCGCGTATTGTGATGGCCAGCCTCTGTGCTTTTTTAGTCGGTTCGTTTCTGAATGCCTATGTTATGAGCCGGATGAAGATCGCTTCCCGGGGACGTCATTTTTCCGTTCGGGCGATGGTCTCTACCTTGGTCGGTGAAAGTGCGGATTCCATACTGTTTTTCCCGATAGCTTTCGGCGGAATGATTCGAGCAGAAGAGCTGCTTGTCATGATATTTACACAGGCAGTACTGAAATCCCTTTATGAGTTGTTGGTGTTGCCGCTAACGGTAAAAGTGGTCCGGGTGATTAAGAAAATAGAACAAACCGATGTATACGATACAGGTATTTCGTATAATATATTAAAGATAAAAGATATATAAAATTACTCTTCTATCGGTTCGAAGTCTTCTTTTCCGACGCCGCACAAAGGACATACCCAATCATCAGGTAATTCTTCGAAAGGTGTGCCGGGGTTGATGCCGCTGTCAGGGTCTCCGGCGATTGGGTCGTAAATGTAGTTGCATACGGTGCAGATGTATTTTTTCATGGTGTAAGATTTTATGTTATTGCGGTATATACGTAATGAATTGGAAAAGGTTGGTAAATGAGGATAAAAAGACGGATTCAAAAGTTTGTTTTGAATCCGTCTTAGAGTTATTTATTTTGTAATAGTTCCGTTGGTGTCGATGTTTATTTTTACTTCAGTATTGCCCGATTCCAATTCAAAACGGTAATAGGACGGAGTTTTCGGTGTTTCTCTTTCATAACAATCGATGTCGTCGATGTAAAAATCTTTATACGGAGAAGCAGCCAGGGCATCCATTACATTTTGAGGAACTTCTGTGCGGGCCACTTCGTATTCGGTGTACAGCCAGTTGTATTTTAAGTCAAAAACCACTTCTTTGCCTCTGTTATCGTCAATGATATCAACCTCTAAGTTGCCTTTTTCAATTTCATATTCAACAATGCGGGCACCAGGATAATTTTTTGTTATAAAATCTTTTACGGAAGCCGGAAGTGTGTTTGTCAAATGGTCTTCGGGATTGGAATCGTCGTCTACAACGGTTTTAATCAGGATGCCTTCCTGTGAGTAATACAGGTCAATTTCCTGCTTGCCTTGTTCCACTTCGATAATATAAACGACCTCGCTTCCTGGACGTTCCACCCGGTCTACATCATCGATTTTCCAGGTTGAGTATTCGCTTTTCTTGAAGGAGTCCTGTACTTTTACCGGAAGGGCAGAGAGGGTTTTGAGTTCTGTTTTGCTCATATACCATTCTCCGGATGTGTCAAACCAGGCGTGTGTTTCTTGGTTGTTAAGCCAGAATTCGGCCACACGGTAGATGCCTTTTTTCTCCCAGGAGACCCGGGTAGCATTCGGATATTTGGCTTCAAAGGCTTCTCTTAATGTTTGATCCGGTGTGTAATCATCGTCGTCACTACATGCGAAAAGGCTTAAAGAGCCTAAAATTACGGCTAATAATAAAAATTTCAGATTCATAGTTGTGTTGTATTAATTGTTATAATTCTTGTTGTTAATCATCTATCTCTGTCAATTGGAAAGCATGATTGAATTTAAGTTCCAGTTTGTTTTTCAATTTGACTTCGTATCCTTTTTTATCCCTTTCGATTTTTATTACGGTTTGTTCGGGAAATTGTTCTGTGAGATGTTTTTTTATGGCTTCAGGGATGATGGATGCCGGAACGGAATTGTATTTACAGTCGATTTCTTTCCATGTGCCGTTTTTGTCAAATTCGGCTTTCTGACCGTTGACAAATATGACTTCGTATTCTTTTTTGAAAAAGTCCGATTCCATTTTGGCGTATGAAATTTTAGTGCCAGCGAAATGTTTTTGTATGAAAGCCAAGGCTTCTTTGGGAAGTTCGTTTACAGCAACGGGCTTGTCATCATCGGCTTTTATGATGGTCTGTATGCTTATGAGACAAAGTAATAGGACAACTAATTTTTTCATATTCTTTTGTTTTTAATTTACATGACAAAGATGAGGTGTAAATCTGAAAAGAATTTGAAATAATTACGGAGAATGAATTTTTTTTATTTTCCGGGGATTAAATGGTTGGGATGAAGTCCGATTTCGAAATTGTGTCTGCCGTTGAAGAAATAACGGATAGGCAAATGATAAAATCGGGCAATGGAATGAACGATGGATAAGCCCAGTCCGGTGGAGTGCTCCTGTTTCTTTTTGCCTTGATAGAAGCGTTCGAAGATATGTTGTTCGTCTAAAGTTTCCTCCGTCCCCGTGTTGGAGAATAGCAGGCTTTCGGAAGAGATGCGGATTTCAATGACTCCGTCGGGGTTGTTGTGTATGTATGCATTTTTGAGTAGGTTGGAAATCAATGCGGTGATTAAGGTTTCGTTTACCCGAAGTTTCGGATGGGCTTCTTCAATGATGTTTAAGCGAATGTTTTTATATGCATAGGCTTCCTGGAAATCTTCGGCAAGTTTTAAAATAATGCTGTTGAGTTCCATTTCCTGATACTCCTGGAATTGCCCGTTGTCTATTTTAAAAAGAAAAAGCAGTGACTTGTTTAATTTGACGATGTGCTCTAAGGTTTGGTGGGTCTTGATGAGTTCCTCCAGTTCTTCTTCCGGTATGTTATCGCGGTTCATTAGCATTTCAAGCCGGTTTTGGCAAATGGCTAAAGGAGTCTGTATTTCATGGGCAGCATTGCCGATGAATTGTTTTTGTTGTTGGAAAATCTGTTCGTTGCGTTCTGCACTTTGTCGTACCGCTTCATTTAGTTTCCGGAATTCTGTGATTTTAGTACGGTTGGCGGGAGGCAGTGTGGAAGAACCAATGGTGTAATGGTCCAGCCAGTGTAGTAAGTGATACAGGGGGCGCATGCTCCGATAAAAAACCCAGATGTTGATTAATAGGATGGTGAGTAATAGTGTGATGTAGAGGAAAACAATCCAGGAAAGGATGGCTTCCTGTAAATCTTCCTTCTCAATGGTGGGAATGCATACTGTCAATTCAAAATAGTTTTCCTCTTTGTCCCGGAAAATGGTTTTTAGAATGCGTGCAGGTTCTGTTTCTTCCTTTTCCTCTATGTAAATCATTTCATCCGAATACCGGATTTTTTTATGGATACGGGCATATTCTTCCGAGACCGGATTTAGGTAGTAAGTATTGTTGCTGCCATTGGAACGGGAGGGTAGTTCCTGTCCTGTCAGTGCTTTCCGGATAATTATTTCCGAATAGTCTTCTAAAGAGTCGTCGGTTTCATCGTTGATTTCATCTATGACAGTCAGGTAGAAGAAAGCTCCCCATATTCCTAAAACAAGGAGTAAAGCTATGGAAAGACGGTAAAGTATCCGGTAAATCAGTTTCATTTCAAGGTCATTTTATAGCCGAAACCGTATACCGCTTTAATTTCCGGAGTGGCTTCCGCAGCAATAAGTTTTTTACGCAGGTTTTTGATTTGGGCGTAAATAAAGTCAAAGTTGGCGGTCTGGTCGATGTGGTCGCCCCACACAGCTTCTGCCAGGGTGTTTTTGTTTAGCAGCCTTTCCGGACGGTTCAGAAAGTAGTGTAAGATATCGTATTCTTTCCGGTTCAGTTCGAGGTGTTTGTTTTCTACATATACTTCAAATGTGTCCGTGTTTATTCTGATGTTGCCGTATTCAGCGAATAAGTTCCCATCCCGGTTTTTACGCCGTATCACACTTTTAATGCGGGCATGAAGCTCTGCTAAATGGAAAGGTTTGGGCAGATAATCATCGGCTCCCAAGTCTAATCCTTTTACTTTGTCATCTAAAGAGTCTTTGGCAGAAATGATGATGACATTTTCCTGTTTTCTGGCTTGTTGCATTTCTTTGAGTAACGACAGGCCATTTCCGTCAGGGAGCATGATGTCTAACAGAATGCAGTCGTACGTGTAATCGTGGATTTTTTGACAAGCTGTGTGGTAGTCGGGAGCGATTTCTACCACATAACGCTCTTGTTGTAAAGAGTGCTGGAGAATTTCCCGCAAAGCCGGGTCGTCTTCGACAAGTAGTATTTTCATTATCCCTGTTTTTATCACAAACAAAGATAATAATTCTGAAAAACATCTGAAATCCGGAATGGGAGAGAGGTGTGCTTATTTTCTTTTAGTGTGTGTGTCTATTTTTTCCCAGAGTAGCCGGAGTTTTTGAAATACGTATTCAATCCAGACCATGAAGATACCAATGCCAGCGCCTACAGCTGATTCACTGAAACGCAGTAGCCCGTTTTCCCAAGGTGGCAGGTTGGGGTATTCCCGGTTGATGAGGAGCACAACGACTAAAGTGATGGTAGCCATTTTTCCGTTATCCGGTACTTTTAGTAGCATACAAATGATTTCCTCTATAAACACTGCAATGAGCATTCCAGGAATGGAAAATGTGTAGAAGAGGAGGTAAATCCAGGCAATGAGAGCTCCGATAAAAGTTCCTAACACCCGCAACCAGCCGGTGTGAAGGGAGTTTTTTAAGTCTTTGTCCTGTAACACGACAATGGCAGATGTACACGCCAGAATGGCACCGATAGACCCTGATTCTTCATGAAAACGTCCGGTGATATAAGAACCGAAAAAGCAAGCCAATAACACCGTAATGCATTTCAATAAAGCAGTTCCTGGCTCTATCCGCTTAATGATGTTCAGGATTTTCATAGTTGCCAGTATTAACTTTCTGTTCATACGCAAAACCTCCGTTTAAGTTGCGATACAAAGGGACGGGGCTTTTGCGTCATAATTTTTCTTTCCCGGCTTTTCTGTCTCGAATTTGTAGCTGCACTTTCTGAAAATGATTTTATTCCTTTTGGAGAGTCCAACAAATAAACCCACGGCAACTGCCGGATTCGGGTACTTTTTGCTTAAGTATGTAGAAAAAGAAAAAGTCCCAAAGTATTAAACTTCATGGAAAAAACGGTAAACTTGACCCCTTAAAAACGGAAGGAAGTGACCACCTAAAGTTCCTCCTTTAAAAAAGTGTAAAGTTGTTCATCGGGAATGGGGTCTAAAATAGAAGATTAAAGCCCGAGTTAAACTTTTATTCTATCTGTTTTTCTATAAAAAATTGCAAATTTGGTTCATAGATTTTGTACAAAAATACATATAAATTCCAACACGTTGATATAGTGTATAGTATAAAATCTCATAGATATCTTTCTTCATTCTTGGTTTTCCTTTTTCTGATGGACTCTCCGAACAATTCAACCCTGAGAGAGTTGTGTACCAGTCTGTCGAGTATCGCATCGGCCACCGTTTTTTCTCCGATGGCGTCATACCACCCCTTTACAGGCAGCTGCGAAGTTATCATGGTGGACCTTTTCTGATGCCTGTCCTCTATAATATCCATCAGTATGCCTCTTGACTGCGAGTCGAAGGACTGCATGCAAAAATCATCCAGGATGAGCAAATCCATCCTTTCGATACGCTTCAGGTCGTTCAATATAGTACCTTTCACTTTGCCTATTTTTAGAGTGCTCATCAGTTTGGCCGTGGAAGCGTAGAGCACCTTGTATCCATCCTGACAAGCCTTGTTGCCTAATGCTGTTGCCAGATAGCTTTTGCCGGTTCCTGTAGGTCCGGTAATGAAGAGGTCCCTGCTCTCTTTTACAAATGTCAGGGCAGCCAGACGCTCCACCTGGTTTTGGTCCAGCCCCCTCTCAAAAGAGTAGTCCATTTCTTCCAGGGAGGCGTTGTAGCGGAACGAGGCGGCCTTGACGGCACGCTCTATCGCCCTGTTGCGTCGGTTGTCCCATTCGCTGGATACCAGGTGGAAGACGAACTGGTCTTGTGTCATCTGCTCCTTTAGCGTGTTCTCCAAAGAAGCCTTGAAAGCGTCATGCATGCCGAACAGGCGCATGCTTCGCAGTTTTTCCAATGTCAAATCGTTGTTCATGTCCTTGTTTTTAATGGATTGTTTATAATTATGGGTTATTCATAATATTCTTTTCCCCGTATGTTCTCATGATCCGGTATGTCGGCCGTTTCTTCCGGCAATTCTATGATTTCGCTTTTCGTTTTAAGGATATCCTGTACTTCAAGGAAGCTGTACCTGCCATAGCTGGCGGCAAGACGGCAGGCGGCAGCAAGGCGCATGGGGCCCACCTTGCGTGCCAGTCCCAGGATGCCGGAACAGGTCTTGTTCGCCTGGTCCACATAACGTTTCTCTTCCAATATCTTACGGATATAAAGTTCCACGTCTTCGTGCACTTCGGAAGCTTCCTTGAGGAAGGTTTCCGGAGACCATTCCAGAATAGCCTTATGTCCGGGACACAAGTGTTCGGGATTGGTTGTGTGTTTAAATTCCATGCGGTTACGGGTGTGCCTGGTTACCAATGTGTAATTGTCAAAGACTTCCACATCGCTTGAGGTATAGCGGATGGTCAGCTTCCTGCCTATGTATGTGTGCGGGACACTGTAGAAATGGGCGTCCTCGCGCAAGCGTATGTAACCGTCCTTGCCTACTGTGGCCGAGACTTGTTTCTTCACCTGATAACGGAGCGGATTCAAAGATCCCAATGCATCCCGCTCGATGTCTTCAAAATAGGTACGACGGGAATAGTTCCTGCCTGTCAAGGTGCCGTTATTATGCAACTCCAGAGCCGAACGGATCGCGGCATTGAGACTTTGCAAGTCGGGACAATGCAATGACTCGAGCTTGGTGTAGATGTCCTTGTAGGTCAGTTTGACGGCATTCTCCACAAGGGCCTTGTCTTTGGGTTTACGGACACGGGCAGGAAAGACCGTTACTCCGTAGTGTTCGGCAAAACGCTCGAACTCCTCGTTCAGTACGGATTCATGACGGCCCGCTTTGCTGACGGCCGCCTTCAGATTATCGGGAACTACCGCCTGAGGAACTCCGCCGTAATAATAAAAGGCATTCTCGCATGCGGAGATAAAATCCTCTTTGCTTTGACTATTGGTCGCTTCAACGTACGTCAACAGGCTGCAACCGAGTACCGACACAAAGACCTCCACCTGGCGGGGAGGTTCATTATACGGATAAATCCATAGTTTATCACCGCAATAATCGACAAACATCTTGTCGCCCGCTTTGTGTTCCATGCGCATCGACGGATGGGCGATCTTCCGGTAACGCTGGATGGCTAAACGAAACTGGGTCAGACCGTAACCGTCAGGATGGACCGCACGGTATTTGTCCCATTGCTGGAGGGTGGTCATGCCCTTCTTGCTTAAAGCCTTGCAGATTTCAGGCATCAGACGGTCCAGCTCTTCCAAACGGGGATTGGACACTTTGGAAGCTTCCGGCACGCAGAACAGCTCGTAAAGCTCCGAATCGCTTTTCTGTTGGAATATTTCATAAGACATTCCAAGGCTGTTCCATTTCCGGACATACTTTTTCACGGTGTTGCGAGAGGTGCGGGACAGTGCTGCAATGGTCTTTAGGCCGGTCTGTTCCTCGTACAAACGGATTATCGTTCTCAATTTGTTCATTTTAATGGGATTATTGGACATAGTCTCCTGATTTAATTAGAAATTTGACACTAACTAAATCTTTTTTTACCCAGCGAACAAACAACTTTTTAGGCTCCTACGAGGGGGGGCAATTTGAAGCGTTTTCAGGTGGTCAATTTCTTCCGTTTTTCTGGGGACGGTTTGGACCGTTTTCCAAGGGTCACCTTCATCCGTTTTTAAGGGGTCGGTTTTTCCGTTTTTTCCAGTGTTGATGACATCTATATAAGAATATTCTTTGTCAGGCATATACAGATTTTTAGTGCGAATTATTTATACTTCAAGAAAATGTAGTATCTTTGTTGTAATAGCAGGTATAATGTTATGAGATACAATACCCGTGACATAATTGAATACATTATCGCTTTGGTAAATGAGTTTGCCAGAAAGTTTGGTTTGTCTGACAAGCAGGCTTACCATTATATCCGTATCCACAAAGGTGTTGCTTTCATAGAGCAGAATTATGGCATAATTCATACGCTCGACTTTAATGAAGCGGTAGAAAGTATTGCACTTTATTGTCGAAGAACAGGAGGTAAATTATGATACTTTATCACGGCTCAAATATGCTTATCGAGCATATAGACCTCGACAAATCAAAACCTAACAAGGATTTTGGCAAAGGGTTCTATTTGTCCGAGAGTGAGATGCAAGCAATGGAAATGGCAACATTCAAATCATTGCTATTGGGAGGAGAGCCGATTATAACCAAGTTTGAGTTCGATGATGCAGTAATGCAAAGCTCTGCACTACGTATCAAAATATTTGATAATTATTCAGAGGAGTGGGCTGATTTTGTGTTTGCCAATCGTGAGGGAAATGATGTTGAACAGTATGATATTGTTTATGGTCCGATTGCCAATGATAAAATAGGTCTGCAAATTCGTAAATTCAAAGATGGCAGCATTGACAAAGCCGAGTTTCTGAACAGGCTGAAATATATGAAAGGAATTACCTTCCAGTATTTCTTTGGAACAGAAACTGCTGTTAAATATCTTACAAAACTATGACGGACAGCGATTTTAACTATATGAAGGAGGCCATTGCGACCGATTTGGCAGAATTGCTGGCAAAGGATTTCGGTATGGACATCGCTGACTCTCTCGATACATTGTATAATTCTGAAACATACGCCAAGTTAAGCGACCCGAATACAGGACTGTATTTCCAAAGCGTACAATATGTCTATTCGTTCCTTAAAAACGAGTTAAACACGGGAACAATCGCATAGAAATCACGACACTGCTAAAATATGAGAATCTGATTAAGAGTTCCTCCACCATTCTTGTACGCCACAAAAATATTGAAACTTTGTGGCAAAATATGAAGTAATCTGCAAAATTGTCAGGAAGAAGGCAGGGGGTTCAAGACTCTCCTTCAATGTTATAAATATAGGTATGTTTTATATTATTCTCTCTGATTTTTAACATATATTAATACCGAATTATTTTAAAAATTCCGGTATTTAGGGTTTGCGTTGGTACAATCACATGCAAAACATATCAATAATTTTGTTAAATATTGTGTATAAATGGATGTTTAATTCTCTAATATAACGTTATTTCCTGTTTTTGAGGTGGTATATTAATTATTTTTCTCTTAGGCTTGTCATCATTTCCTCGATTCTGATATTGTCACTTTGAATGACATCACCTAATTCCCTCCCCAAGTCATCGTCATATTCTATCTCTGGTTCTTCAAACTCTTTTTTCTTCTCTTCAAGATAACCTAAAAAGTCACTCTCAAAATCTTCATAGGGAATAAGATTTTTAATTTCTGTGAGAACTTCAAACAATTCTTCTGCTTCATTTTCATCAGAAACATTTTTATCAATCTCAAAATAAATATCTTCTTCTATTGTTTTTATTAAAGATTTATCTTTTTTTCTCCCAGACATGTCTAGTTCGTCAAGCATTATAAGTAAATCACGATGCTCTACAACATTCTTAGGTTCCATTATCATATCTTCTATGATTTTGTTTAAATCTTTAGATGTTTTTGTCCAATCCAGTCTGGGTAGAAGATTTGCTCTGTCGGAAAAAGGTGTAATTTGATATGAAAATTCATCGAGGTTGATATTTTTTTCTATAAATCCTTCATATTTTCTTAGAAGTATAGGGAAACTATCTAGAAACTTTGCATAGAAAAGGATTTCATTATATCCTCGTTTCCCGTACATATTTCCCTTATACCATCTTGAAAGTTCGCAAGACATAGGGTTTATACTCATTAAATGCTCAAATCTATTAACAATATCTTGGTAGAGTTCCTCGGTTATAATGATATAGCTATCATAACCGAAAAAAGATGTTGGAGAATCCCTAAATATCGTGCAGAGTTGCTCTACGTAATAGGAGTTTTGTATAAGTAATCTTTGAATATCCTTAAGCTCTACTAAGTAGGTCACAATAAAATCAAGAATGGAAGGATTAAAATAAGACACAATAGTATGTCCTTTATAATTTATTGTTTTTATAAAACAATCTTGTAATACTTTTATGATTTTCTTCCATTCAAAATTCTCGCACACCAGTCCTAATTGAGAATATGTCATTTTGCAAAAATAAAGAAAGGACGTGTACCAATCTTCAAGATATATTTCTTTTCCCATTGATGCAAAAACAAGTAGTGCATAACGTGCTTTAATGTCGAGATTTTCAAAAGCCTGCTGCCACACCATAGTGGGTTTGTAGAAAAAATCTTCGAAACGCTGCATAAATTCTTCTGCGGGATATTTCTTCCATAATCCTCTATCTATATACGTTTCTATAATACGTGGGTTAAAGTTAGGGTGTTCGATGAGTTTTTTGTATCTTCTGTCTTTTAATATTTGTTCAATATATATATCTGGTAAATCTGCATCTGCCAAATGATTATATAAGATATTTGCTTTTATAAATTTCGAATAGGAGCTAAGATCTACAGTACACTTAGCTATTTCTATATTGTTTATTTGGAACTTTTCATATCGACTTTTAGCTTCAGATAGAATATATTCACGAGTAGTTAAAATAAACACCTTATCCTTTTCTCTTTTTATAGCATCAATAAAAGATACCAATTTCTTGTCAAAATCCTTTTCTACAGGTTCAAAGACATTTGAGCCGAGAAAATCATCAAAGAAAAAGACTTGCTTTTTTCCTTTCTGAAAAAATTTAGCACCGTCACTTAAATTATCTGTAATGCAAACAAATTCCTCATATCCATTTGCAAGAATATTATATGACAGCATCCTTGCCAAGGTTGTTTTACCTATGCCAGGAATTCCTGAAATAATTACATAACGATATTCTTTTAGAATTTCATATGATTTTCTAAAACTTTCATTTTGTACATATAAAGTAATTTGTTCTTTTATTTGATCGAGCTCAAAGCTCGACCAATTAACAACATCTTTATTTATGATTTGTTGTAAAACGTTGGTGCTTGCCAACCAGAGTTTATAATACTTTTGTTCAATATTTGGGTGTTTACCTATAAGGTTATTTAGGTCATCTTGACCGTAAATATCATTAGTACTTTTTATATATGGAAAAAACATCTCCATAATAATAGCCTTATTTTGAGGAGAAAGTCCAACAGATGTAGCTAATAAATATTTCGTAGGTTTGAGTTTTTGTACTTTTGGTACTTCTTTTGTTAATTGGGCATGAAGTTCATTCCATTCTTTATACCTCTTTACTTGAACGATTGTTTTTTCTCCTTTGATTTTTCCAAAACGCAAGTCAATACCATTATCTCTTCCATCTTTGAAACTTTCTATAAAAATACCAAATTCTTCTTGAAGTAAATCTCGTGTAAGACATTCAAACTCGTTGTATTGTAAAACTTTAAAATCGTAAGTAATCATATATAAGCATAATAAAAAACAAAATTACTTATTCATGATGAAAAGAATCAATCAAAAGAAAGAAAAATCCTCCTTTAGAACTATTACTATTTTAGAGAAGAAATGAAAAGCGGAGAAAAAATATTGAAAAGCCGGGATAACACTAAAAGGTTATTCCGGCTTTTCCAATAATCTACCTTTTACATGACAGCTTCCGGCGAGCGGTTCAGGAACTCTCCCAATTTCCGGTAGACCGCCACAAACTCCCCGAACGTTAATTCCTCGGAATGGGTTTCGTTCACATCAATACAATATTCTATCTCCGTTTCCCCGCTCTCTTCCTGAGAAATGCGCTTACTTATCCACGGTATAGTTCTGATAGCGGGCAGCCTGCTGTCTTCCTTTATTTCAAATGTAATATCGGGTTGTGATTCTTTGGGGTAGTCTGCAATGTCCCAACATACCTTTTTATCCCCATTTTCCCCGAACACTTTCAGGAAATCCGATATGATACAGGCTTTGCATTTGTCCGGCAGGAATACCCTCTGAATCCGCATGTAAGTCGCCAAGGCTGTAATTAACGTGGAAATGGTTTTCATCCCCATATAAATCAATATTCTTGCTGATACTGATGCCATATCCGTCATAGTCTTTAATCTTACATTGGAATGGTGATTTTTCCCTTTCGATAAACCGTCCCATCGTTTCGTAAAGTTCTTTTATCTGAGGATAAAGCAGCCCGTAAATTGCTCCTTCACCGATGGTCAGGCAATAGGCGACACCTTCCTCACTAAGACGTTCCATCCGTTCCTTGTGTTTCCGCTCCCTTTCCTGTTCGTAATCAAACAGCCGCTTTAACTCCTTTTTCTGGGTCTGGAAAAAGGCCTGCATGTTATGGGTAAGCTCATTCCATTCCGAAAGCAGACAGGCGGATACGGTAAAACCGTGCAATGTTTCAAGCAGACGCTTGCTTTCCTCTTTGTCAGGTTTGCCGTTGGCAAGATACCACGCACAGGCTTTTTGTATGATGCCGCAATCAGTAAGCCACGGGCGTTCAAAAGAGATGAAGAGACGGCCTAAACGACGGAAGCTGTCATGAAGCACTACTAACGGTTTGGGTGCAGTCATATCGGCAGCATGATTTTTCAGACTTTTTTCCAATTGGCTGAAAAATACGGATTCAGAGGGTGTCAGATTAAATTCCCGCTCTTTCTTCGGCTCTTGCTGCATAGCCTCTGGTGAAACCGGGCGTTTTTCTGTGTTTTCCATTATATATCTCCTTCCTGATTCGTGGTTTGTGATTCGGGAGAGACTTCGGGAGAAGCCGTATTGAGCAGACTTTCGGTTTCCTGTAGCATACGCCGGTAGTATTTGAGAAAGAAGGAGGCCAAACCCCGGTAGCGGTTAAGGGTAAACTGGAAATCGGACCAGCTTGTCCATGCTTCGATGACTTGCTGCCGCTCTTTACGGGGTATATTATCCCCGGTAAGATAGGAGAAACAGGCTTTTTGCAGGGCAGGTATATCTTCTGCCCACGAACGCTCCAAAAATTCCAGCATTTCGGCAAACCGTTCGGTCCGGCGTTTGAAACTAATTAACCAAGCATCGTCAGATAGTTCGGGCGTGGCATCCGGATTGAATAGTAACTGATGGTGAAGATAATATTTTCTCACCTCGGTTTTTTCCTTGCACTGTGGTTGCTCTGTTACTTGAGGGGCGTTTAATGTGTCATTAACGGACACGGTGTTCTCTTGTTGGTTCATGTTTTGTCAATTAAATGGGTTAATTACTCTGATTCAGTTGTAAGCATGACATAAACACGAAAAGGCGTGAAATACTTCATCTATTTCGTAGTTTCAAGGGCATCGCCAAACGCCTACCGCTTACTAATAGAATCCATAGTCCACGCCTATGCAGCATGAAACTATTTTGTCTATTGTCTCAGCGGTGAAATTTTGGCGATTTTCGAAACGAGACGTTAAAACAAAAAGTTTTCACTTATATACCTTTTCGTGTCCTAACCCTTAGGGAACACTCTTTTCTTTTTTCGCGAAGATATTAAAAATTTTCATGACTACATAGAATTAATTATCTGACGAATATTTTCTAAATATCTGTCAAAGATAATGCGTTAATATATCAACTCAAAATGTTTCACCAAAAATCTTTTCTTTACAAATTAATTAAACGAAAATGAATAAGACACATACCACTATTGAAATATATATTATTGAAGCAGTAAAAAAAAGGAGGGAGGAATTAGAAATCAATCCTAATAAACTATCCTTGGAAATTGGACTTGTAAGAGATTTTGTCCGTAAAACAGAAGCCTATACCCTTGGATATAAATACAATTCCAACCACCTCAACGAACTTGCCAAAATATTGGATTGCAGCATTGCCGACTTTTATCCTCCCCGATATGTTGAGGAAAACTGCATCGAAGAATACCACGAAATCCGTGAACGGCGGCGACAGGAGCTAAAGAAATAGGGGAAATGCGAAACACCGGAATAAACGAACCTTACAACCACAGCCATGAACCAATTGCAAGCCATCCAAAGCAAGATATATGAAATCCGTGGACAGCGCGTGATGCTGGATTTTGATTTAGCGGAACTGTATGGTATTGAAACAAAGTATCTGAAACGTTCTGTCAAAAATAATATCCGCCGTTTTCCTCCCGACTTTATGTTTGAACTGACAAAAGAAGAATGGGATTCTTTAAGGTGCAATTTTTGCACCTTAAAAACAGGACGTGGGCAGCACCCTAAATATTTGCCTTATGCATTTACCGAGTTAGGGGTATCTATGCTGAGCAGTGTACTTCATTCAGAGGTGGCTGTTGAAATAAATATTTCTATCATGCGTGCTTTTGTTGCAGTCCGGCAACTGATAGCAAATCCCCCTATTGATAAAGTTTCCTTGCTTCAGCGGGAAGTGAAGGAACTCAAAGAATGTATCGAAGAAGTGTTTGCTGACCAGAACGACATCAACGAAGATACCCGCATACAAATCGAACTGATTAACCAGACCCTTGCCGAATTGCAGATACAAAACAAAGAACGCGAAAAGAAACCCCGACCCCGAATCGGATTTATCAGATATGATGAAGATTCCACGGAAAAGTAAAAAGATGCCTGTGCCATTACATCCGCCGGGGATTGTCTCACATCACTGCGGATGTGGAACGGTATTGGTGCGGTACTCCTGCGGTAGCGACCGAACGAGTACCGCACATATACCGCACCAGTACCGCAGCAACACCGGAGGAGTACCGCACCTATAGAAGCCAATCCATAGCGAAGCCCCGGTAAATATCAGGCAAGTACAAAGCGTATAATCCTGAAAAAGTTGACATTAAACCAAGAAACCTATATCAGTAAACCATAGCGATACACAGGAACGGGGGCGTTCCTTCTCACATCCTCCATCCTCTTTTCTTTTTCTTCCTCTTTCGTCTTTGTTCTTCAATCCATAGCGGTTCTGCATTATCGGGAACAGAATTGGACGGGAACTTCAATAAACCGCACAAAGCTCCCGTTTCATGCTCCTGCCGCTTTTCAAAAGGTTTCGCTTGTGAGTTTCCATTGTATGCCTGCCTGTAATTCCAATCCTGATTTTCATGGATTAGATTTACGCTTCCTATCTGCTGATTCTCCGTAAATTTTTCCTGAAATACATTGGCTGAAAACTCTTTCCCCAGCCTTGAACCGTTCAGTACCGTCCGCTTCCCGTGGTCAATGAACGTCACTCCGTAAATCCTCCCGCTTTCATTCTCCCGGAAAACCACTCCGATGCCTTTTGCCTTTAGCTGTTCTGTAAAATCTTCCCTGTTCCTGGCTTGTGGCATCACTTGTTTTAACACAAGGTATAACCTCTCCCGAATCCGTTCCTCCCGGATAAGCTGTGCCGATTCTTTGAATCTTGCCTCCAAAGCCTCACGTCCTACCGATTTTCCGAACAGGGAAGATTTCAAAAGCGTTCCTATCCGTTTCCCGTTGTCATCCGTAGCCACATAGAGTAATCCGTGATACGGTCTGCCGTAAACAGCTCCCTTCACTTCCTCCACCGTCACATTAAACAACTCCAGCAGGGTGCGGAACTCCTCGAAAGACTGGAAACGGTAGTGCTCAAACAGATATTTTACAATGTTACCAATCTGGTGTTTTACGTCTCCCCGTGGATAATCTAGTTTCTTCAATTCGGGTGTGTCCGTCCGTTCTTCCTTGCCCGCCACATGCAGTCCGTATTCCTGTTCCAGTTTCCGGCATATCTCCATGGAACGCCTGTTCTCAAAGTCGCTCTTTATCTTCTTTCCGCTTTCGTCCACCCGGACACTTACAACGTGGAGGTGCTGGCGGTCAATGTCGGTATGCTTGAAGACAATGTACGGCTGGTTGCCATATCCCATTTCCTTCATATACCTTTGTGCCATTTCCGACAATTCCCGGTCCGTTACCCTATCTTTCGGGTCGGGATTGAGGGAAATGTGAATGACTGGTTTCTCTGTCCGTCTGTTGGCAAAGAGATAAGGGGCAAAGGAACGCATACATAGTCCCAGGTCAAAATGGTTGTCGGGAGATTCGAGCATATTGTTTTGCAGAAGGATTTCCGCCTTCCCGTCTTCCGCTTTCAAACCGTTGTATCTTAAAACCCCGTAGATGGATTTACCGCCTGTAATCTTCGCAATCATGTTGGAGAAGTTGTCGGATTTGTTGTTTCAGCTCATGATTGGCTTTCACCAATTCAATGATTGCCTTTTCAAGGGGATACAGCAGGCGGAGTGCTTTTTTACGCTCAAAATGTTGAAACAGGTAATCCATGACCTGATTGTAGTTGTTGCCTATTGCCTTGACTTGTGCAGGAAAGGAACTGAGCTTGACGATACAGTCATGGAGAGTCTTATTGTATTGGATTATCTTCATGGGAGTATTGAGTACTTTATCTGCGAGGAACTCCGAGCGGGATTTCTTTCCGGAGCGTTCAAAAAGGGTGAGGAACCGGATGTTTTCTTTTGCGGTAAACCGGACAGCAACACGGTGTGTTTTCTTGTCTGCCTTGCGCGGGCGTCCGGCTTTTCTTTTTCCGGATGGGGAGGTTTGGGGCATAGCTTCCTGTTTTAAATTGGTCATGGTTTTGGTTCAATTTTGATGGTTATATATATGGGGTACGACTTGGGAGTACCCCTTTCCCGAACAAATTGTGAGGGCGAGTTTCGAGGCACTCGAAAGATTTTGAGGCACTCAAAATACAACTCGCTATTAGCTGACGCTAATAAAATCCGCCAAAGGACGGATTACCAATGAACTGATAAGCGGAAGGAGGAAAACTCCTCACACGATGTTATCGTTCGGTGACAAAATTAGGGGGCTTATTGCTGTGGGATTTGCTTTCCCGCTGTGCCAACCGCTACCAGCCTGTGCCAAATGCTGCCAGTTAGAGAGGAAATATGATAATTGGTGACATTCTTCACTTATTTATTATCATGCGAACCAATAAAGGATGGTTGGTTGCAATATACGAGTGTTGAGCGAAACCAACCAATGGAAAGATGGCTGTCCCGTCTGATATATGTATATTGTATGAATACTTGCAATATCCCGCCCAACGTTGTAACCACCCAATGGCGGATTATTGGTACGTTGGGCGGTTGGTGCATATAATAAGGAAATCAGTGCCAATCGCTACCACCTTGTGCCAAATGCTGCCAGTTTGTCTAATATATGTGATAGTCTGCGTAAAACCGTTTTACTTCGCGGACGGAATATAACCAGTAATCACACTTAAACCAGTAAAACGTATGGAAGTAATCATCATTGAAAAGAAAACCTTTGAGGAAATGACCGCGAAATTCGACGAATTTGTCAAACGGATAGAAAATGCTTGTCTCCGGAACAGTGCCAAAGGCATGGGAGAATGGCTGGACAATCAGGACGTGTGCCGGATACTCAACATCAGTCCCCGTACCTTACAGACCCTTCGGGATAACGGTACCTTGGCTTACGGCCAGATTCACCACAAAATCTATTACAAAGCCGGAGACGTCCAGCGTATTGTTTCCGTTGTGGAGAACAAACGAAAAGAAGCCGGATTCAGGAACAAAACGATTTGAAATAAAGAACCACTGAATCCGAGGATAAAGTAAAATGAAACACAAGTTAAAACCTAAAACCCAATGCCTATGAACAATGAACTGATAACGAAAAATAACGAGTGGGTCGTCCACTTCATGAAAAGTCTTGAACGAATGACGGAAGGAATAGAGCAGCTTGCTGCCAGTTGTCGTCCTCTTTTAAGCGGCGAACACTATCTGACCGACAAGGAATTTTCCGCCCTGCTGAAAGTAAGCCGCCGTACCTTGTAGGATTACCGGACCGAAGGTCGCCTTCCTTATATCCAGTTGGGTGGTAAATCTTATACGGGGAGAGTGATATTAAGAAGATATTGGAAGAGGGGTACCGGGAGGCATTCCGGTTGAAAGACAGGAGTGCTTTCTGATTTTCTTGAGAGAGCGCAGTTCTCCGTCTACCTTCTGTATGGCGTCAGACATCCTTGGAAAGAAAAACAGCTTACCGGGTGACATCCTGTCGGAATGTCCTGCGTAGGCTGTTTTTTCTGTTTTCTTTCCGTCGCTTGTTCCCGTTGCCGGGTGCTTTTTGGGGTGTGCCATTGACAGATGCAAGGTTTTCGGATAGAATACGCTCCAAGGGAGGAAGATTGTATCCGAAACGGCTCTGCCGCCCGACCTTGCAGTTTTCAGCAGAAAACAACACCTATCTTTGCATCCGGATAGCGGAAACAGGCGACGGAAATGGTATAGGTTCGTTTAACTTTCTTGTTTTATTAAAACAATCTTCTTTTTTGATTATTTTTGTAAGGACTTGGTTGTTTTTTCAGTTACATTAAAAAGTGCTGTTATGTTTTATTAACTTGTTGTATATGAAAGTTATTTATAGTTTTATATTAATCGAAGTCTTACTATGTATTGAATCATGTTGTCTTGTTTGTCCTCGTCTATCAAATGACACGCCTGTTGAATGTTCAAGGTTAATTGTCAATCGGTTGGAACAGGATATAGACCTAAAAATTTATTCTCCATTCTCATTGGATGTTGGGAATATTAAGCGAGATAGCATATGGCTTATGGAAAAGATAGCCATTGTGGAGGAATTTGAACCTTTTGACTTTCTGAATGCCAATATTGATTCAGTTGTTGTTTATGCACTTGACGGTAAAACATTAAAAGTATGGCGTAAGTCTGAACAAAACGAAGAGGGACATCATTTTTTTGACGAAAGTTCCCATAAAAAAAGAGAATGGGAAGATAGAAAGTATACATATTATGAATGGACGTTCGAATTACTTCCGGAAGATATTCAGGGTGAAATATCAGGTCTTGAGGCAAGATTTAAAGAATATGGTTTTTAACTATTTAATAGTTACATTGATTATTATGATTCAGGCTTGTGATCCTTCAGATTATAGAGATCCGAGAAATAAATGTGAGTGGTATGTAACCAATCTTACAAAAGATTCTTTATTAATCAAAACCACTTTTTCTTCTTATGAATCAGTGATATTAGTTCAGGATACTACAATACTAATTGACAATACCGCTTTCCCAAAACATGATAATGGGATTTTTTTCCAGGGAATATACAACTTTAATACAATAGATGATTCTGTTGTTGTTTGTAATATAAAAGGAGATGAACTCATTGTTTGGAAAGAATCCCAGCGGAATGATCCCGGCAAACAATTTTTCAATGAAAAGTATTGGCAAAAGCGTGAATGGGAGGATGGGAGATATACATATCATGAGTGGACTTTTGAGTTATTGGCTGAAGATTTATAATTTCTAAAATATGAAGATTATTCCAGCTACCCTGTTCTCAGATACACTTTAAGACTGCATCTTATAAATAATGGTAATGATATACAATCTAAAAATAAAATAGAGATTGTATATCATTACTTTAATTAATTATACAAATTTTCTTTATTCCGCCCTTGTCGGTTGAAAATTCCTGTGTGTACAATAAGGTAAACTGGAGGTGTTGATGTGGTATTTTTCCCGGAACAGGCCCGTTTCATCAAAAACTGCCGTAACATACGGCTCTTCTTGCTCTGTATTCTGAACGAAACCGCCACGACCATTTCAAGGCTGTACACATCGTAACTGATACCATCGGGTTGCTTGATGTATTTCATCGTTTCAAATTCACTTAATTCTTTATTCCGGTATATGGATTTGATAGTCCTGCGTACATCATACTCAAACACACCAAACATATCGGCAATTTCCGGCAAGGTCATTCATACGAGCACATCCGGCACGATGACCGTCCCTGTTTCACTGATAGTAATAATCCCTCTTTTCATCATACGCACTCCTTTAAAAAACTCTTTTCCACTTTCCCCATATCCCGCATAATAGACTGGTCCAACACCTTGGCATAATGCTGTGTCATTTTGATATTGGCATGCCCGAGAATCTTCGCCACATTCTCCATACTCACCTCATTGGCTAAAAACACGCTCGTTGCTGCTGTATACCGGGCAACATGGGTTGTCAGCCGCTTCTGAATCCCGCATAAATCGGCAATCTCTTTCAGATAGGCATTCATCTTCTGATTACTCAACACCGGAAACAATACATTTTTCGCCACGCATTCGGGACAATCTGCATACTTCTCAATCAGTCTCTTAGCAGGAGAGAGGACAGGAATATTGCACATCTGTTTCGTTTTCTGCCTTGCCTTCCGAATCTATAATGCTCCGTTGTTGTCTTTTACAAGATGCTCCCGGCTAAGCTGGTAGACATCCGAAAACGCCATACCGGAAAAACAGCAAAAGGCAAAAACATCGCGTACCTGCTCCAGCCGTTTAATGGCAAACTCCTTGTTCATCAACACCTCTAATTCTTCCTTCGTAAGAAACTCCATATTCACTTCGTCCATCTTGAAATGAATGCCGTAAAAAGGGTCCTTTGTCATCCACTCATTGGCTAAGGCAATCCGGATAACCTTCTTGAGATTCTTCAAATGTTTCAGCGCGGAATTATTCCGGCAATTCATGGTAGTCTTGAGCCAGTATTCAAAATCCCGGATAAACTGCCCGTTCACTTCATTCAGAAACACATCCTCCCGATGATACCGGTAGCGGATAAACACCTTTAAATGCCGGATAGACGTTTCAAACTTCTCTACGGTAGCCGGGGAATACTCTTTCCCAATTAATCCCCTGCATTTTTCGTTATGCTCCGCATATACTTCCAGCAGGGAACGTTGCACTTTATCCCGTCCGTAGAACCTGTCCCGTACAACGGTAGCGGATATTTCTTTGCCGTCCATTTCCAGCTCGCGGTGAATCTGCAAAATTTTAGCCCGTACAGTTCCGATATAGTAATTAAGTTCCACAGACGCCCGGTCTTTCCCTTTGGAACACTCCTTGGCCTGATTCCATAACTCTGCCGGAACACTCCGTTTAATCATAATCTCAGCTTTCTGCTTGTTCACTGTGAGGCGCATACAGATAGGTGCCTCACCGTTTTTCAGCAGTTTCTGCTTCTTGATGTAAAACAAAACGCTGAATGTTGAACGTCTTTTTTCTTCTCCCATGTTTTAAACTTTTTTAATGGTACAAACTTAGGTTTCTTTGTTCCGGACGTCGGTACGCAAAACATTGTAAAACAGAGAAGAAGAACCTAAATCGTTGGACTTTTTTCTTCCCGGAAAAGTCCAACGATTAAGCCCGTGGCAACTGCCGGATTCGGGTACTTTTTGCTTGGGCAAGTGGAAAAAGAAAAAGTCCCAAAGTATTAAACTTCAGGACTTTTCTTGTTTTTTCGTCTTCATTAAGCGGTGCGGACGGAACCTGTCCCTAAACACACCTAATATTGTAGAATTCAGCTTTTTATCTTTTCAAAATTTCAACTTGTAACGAAATTGTAACGGAGGCTTGTCATTTTATTGCTCCTACTGACATCTCTATGTCTGCCATTTCTCGTTTACGAGAGTAAAAGTAGTAAATCCGTTTTAAATAATCAAGTAGAGAAATAAATGAATCTTCTCATTCATCACTGATATCATCAAATTTGCTTAATAGCCATGGTAAAATCATCAGTTACGAATTAGTAGTGTCTATTCTATCTAAATCATGTGAATACCAATGATAGTATTGTATCACCATATCAAAGTCAGATACTTCTGCTTCGTCTCGGGTCATCCATTTAACCTTTTGTTTTTTCAATTCAGTTTCAGGATAAATCCTGAATAAAGTTTCAGCAATATATCTTTTATCAAAAATAGTAATAAAATATTTGTAAGTTTTCTCATCAAAATCTTTTTCACGCCATTTATTATCGCCCATTACTCTTATTCGTGGTAAATAACTTCTCAAAAGTAGTATGGATTTCTGAGGATTTTTAGCTAATACCCCACTTATATATTGAGTAAATTCATCCTTTGCAAATTTTTCCCAAAACTTACAAATCAAATATGTTTCTTCAGGGAATTCTTCAAAGATATCATCTTTATTAGCTTTTGTCAATACACGTTTCAATAAAACATCCCAAACTTCCTTGATTTGCTCTTGGGTGAAGATACTATCGTTTCTTTCGTCATTAAGATTTAACCATCTAAGTATTTCAAATGCAAATTCAAGTGGAGTGGTCTTGTCAACAATTTTTTTAGAAAAATCTAATTGCTCTTTTGAATTAGTATGATTTTTAATTAATTGATAGATGAATATTGCCAATTGTCCTCTAGAGGTTTGCGAATCCAAAAGATAATCCTGAATATTATTAGGGAATAACTCTACAATTGTTATTAATGAGGATACTATTTTTTGGGATGCTTCCCAGTTAAAATCAGTTTCCCAATTTCGCAACTTATAAATAAAATTACTCACTGAACTATCTTCGATGAGTTTTTTAATGTTATTAATTACATCCGTTTCTGTTGCTATTGGGAGGGAATCAATAAATTGATTAAATGAAATGTCTGAAATTTCTCCATTGATTACACAATAACTAAAGTATCGGTTAAAATAATTCTGGGATGCTATACGCTTATTTTTATATAATTTTTTTATTCTCCATTCAGGATATGACGCCATGTTTTGATAAATACATTTCAATTGCGGAAATATTTCACACAATAAAGTAATAATAGAGGCTTTTTCTTTTTCATTAAAATTTTTACATAACTCATTTATTTTTGTTTTTATTGTATTCTTTTTATCTTCATCAGGTTTTCCAAGAATATTTTTATAATCTCCGATAAAATACTCTGGATTTTCTTTGATGTAGCTATATAAATTAGGAGAAGTAATTTTTATGGCTTCAATTAACATCACATCAACGATGTTGGCTTCTCCTGCCAATAATGGAATAGAAAATGATAATGAATTAGCATATCTGACAATTGACCGCGGGGTATCAAACTTATTTAATAAATGGCTTGTAAACAATAAAGCAAAACGTTTTTCTTCTTCATCAGGCAAATTGAGATTATTAATTATCAACATATTATTTATCATTTCAAAACAATAATCTCTTAAAGCATCAGGCTGAGCTTTAGGGAGTGCCAATGGAACTTGTATAATTTTTTCAAGAAAATTTCTTCCTGCATTCAGGTTAGTAGAACCGAATTTTTCTTCTATTGATTTTGATACGGCAGTTTCATCAAATGATAAGACATAAGTAGTATTAGTAAAATCAGCGGTCAGCTTAACTAAACGTAATACAGAATAAATTTCGTTTTTATCCAGTCGGTCAAGGTCGTCTATAAAAATGACAAGTTTCTTTTTGCTTCGAATAATTATTTCATCTAATCTATTCTTCAACGCCTCTAAATCTACACATCCCAGCCAATTCCCAATTGTATTAACAACTTTACTTATATCTCCTATTTTAGGTATATTACAACTAATAAAACCACTCTTTTGACTTAGCCATTTTCCTGCACGTTCTTTCTTATTCAATAATTTGACCTCCAGTGACCTTGATATTTTATCAAAAAAGTTCAATAATAAGGTATTCTCATCGCTGTATCTCCAAGGATTAAATTTTATGCAGACAATCTCTTTATTTTTAGAAAGTTCCGAATCTATAAAATTAATTACGGTCGTTTTTCCTTCCCCCCAAGTGCCATAAATCCCTATAACAATTCCTTTTTTGCTTTCTTTCTGAACAATAGTTTTTGCTATTTGGCGAGCAAAATTATACCGTTGAAATCTATCCTCTGATTCTATAGACACGGGGCAATCAGTGTGAAAATCATTATTTATCATCTATATTTACACTAAAGCTTATTTTATAATATGACCTTTTGTTCATTTAATTATTGATGTATCATACAAATATAATAGATAAAATTGAATATGAGCATTTCACTTTTTTTACTGCAATATTATTGTTTAGAAATAATTTTTATATAACCAGAATATCAGGACGACATCTTTTATTTATATTTTAACTGATACACGAAAATGCAATTTTTCATTGTAAAACAAGAAATAATCACTATTTTTGCACATAATCTCTTATACATGATTATGTGCAAAAATAGTGATTATATAACATTGACCCAGCAATACATCGAATCTACTTTTGGTTTGAAAGTAGATATTCTGCCTTTGATAAAAGAAAAACTGGACTTACTGCCAATTAGTATCTCTGGTAATTATCGTTTTTTAACGACTAACATATTAGAGCGGGAAGTCATCTTACTATATAGTATAGATAGTACTGCTTATACTCCCGGTCAGCTACAGAAACAAAAAGAACTTGTTGAAAAGAAAATCCATCATCCAGTCATTTTTATTTTTGATAAGATGGTTTCGTATAACGTCCAACGATTAGTCAAACAACGGGTGAATTTTATTATACCTCAAAAACAAATGTTTATCCCTGATTTGCTTATTGACCTGAAACCTCACAAAGACATTCCAGATAATACGAATGAACACATCCCTGGTATAGCCCAGTGTATAATTCTTTTCCATCTTCAAATAAACTCCCTCGAAGGGAAAAGTGCCTATGAAATTGCCGACCTTTTCAACGTGTCTTATGCTAATGTAAACAGGGCTGTCAGATGGTTGAAAGAGAATGCGGTCATTACACTTGTTGGCAAGAAGACAAAACATATAACGTTTTCAAATGAAAAGCGGCAACTATGGGAAACGGTATTGCCATTGTTGGAAAATCCTATAGAACGGATTGTTTATACCGATATGTCAGTGAATGATAACTTCCTCATAAGCGGCGTGAATGCCTTGTCCGAATATTCCATGATTAACAGGGAAAACAGAGAGAATTATGCCCTATCCAAAGAGGATTTTTGTAAACTGCAACTTCAAACCGACAGACAATATGGAGGCCATCGTATAGAAATATGGCGTTATAATCCCAACTTTCTTTCCACGAATGGAGTAGTCGATAAACTGTCTTTATATCTGTCACTGAAAGATACAGAAGATGAACGGATTGAAATAGAATTGGAAAATATGATAAACAATATAACATGGTAAGAGGTTTTGATACTTTTAAGAAATTCTTTGCAGGATTCGAAGGGAATTACGTTATTATAGGTGGTACAGCTTGTGAGATACATGAGGAAATATATGCACAAAATCCAAGAGCGACCAAGGATATAGATATAATCTTGATAGTAGAAGCCTTATCTTCAGCCTTCATTATCCGGTTTTGGGATTTTGTGAAGGCTGGCGGATACGTCCAACGAAATAAAGGGACCGACAGTGAGCACAGACACGAATATTATAGGTTTAAGAATCCAGAGGACATAAAGTTCCCTTATCAGATTGAACTTTTTTCAAGAAGGTTAGGACTTGTCAATTTTCCGGCAGACGCTCATATTACCCCTATACCGGTGGATGAAGACTTGTCGAGTTTATCCGCAATCCTAATGGACGATTGCTACTATGACTTTACTATCAACCACAGCACTATGGAAGAAGGTATTCATATTGCCAATATAGAAAGTCTTATTTGCCTGAAATGTAAAGCGTATTTGGAAATGCTTGAACGCAAGAGAAATGGCGGACAAATAGATAACAAACATATTATAAAACACCGGAAGGATGTGTTCAGACTGACTGCTATGCTTACTCCGGCAAATGTGTATGAGGTGCCCGAAATGCTCAAGAAAGATGTAATTGAATTCTGCAATAGGGTCAAAGAAGATTTGCCTGATACTGATTTCTTCAAATCGGCAGGCTTAAAAAATATCAGTGGAGAACAACTACTTCAACAACTTAAAAATAGTTTTGTCGTTCAAGTATGAAAATACAATACGCCTCCGACCTGCATTTGGAATTCCGGGAAAACAGCAATTTTCTGAACCATCATCCGTTGACCGTTTCTGGTGAAATACTCATACTTGCCGGAGACATCGGATATATCGGTGATGAAAACTATTCCAGGCATCCTTTCTGGGATTGGGCATCGGAAAATTACAGACAGGTAATTGTAATTCCGGGAAATCATGAATTCTACAAAATGTTTGATATAGACCAATTGTACAACGGCTGGTCGTGGGAAATTCGAAAAAATATTTTTTGCTATTACAATACCGTGATATCCTTGACCGATGAAACGGATTTGATAACGACAACTCTTTGGGGGTACATTAAATTGCAGGATGCTTTTCAGACGGAATCGGCTATTACTGACTTTCGCAGAATACGTTACGGTAACGGACTATTAGATTGGACCCGGTTCAATGCTGAACATAACCGTTGCTTTCGGTTTTTGAAACAGAGTGTGCAACAAAGCAAATCGAAACACATCATTGTTGCGACACACCACGTGCCGTCATTTGAGTTGATGGCACCGGAATTCAAAGGCAGTTCCTTGAATGGTGCCTTCACGGTGGAATTAGGCAATTATATTGCCGGAAGTCCGATTGAATACTGGATTTACGGTCATTCACACCGTAATATAAACAAAGTAATCGGAAATACCCGATGTGTCAGCAATCAGTTGGGATACGTTTTCAATAACGAACATTTGACATTCAATCCGGATGCGTGCATTGAAATCATGTGAGTATATATTTCATAATTCTTGGAGTTTATTCGTAAGTAAATATCTTGTCATTTAATAGTTTATTATTTTCCTGTCCGGGAAGTTAGCCTGAGCCGTATGGAGGGGCTCCGTAACTTCCAGTCCTCCCACGAAATCCTTGAAAAAGTCAGAATAACTCTGATGAGTTATTTCCGGCTTTTACAACAATTTCTCCCTTCACACGTTGAAAAGTATTTCTTCTTCTCTCGATATATAACTATATAATTATATGATTAGTTAGATTATTCAATAAAACAATACGTCAGTACGACAATACGACAGTAAATCTATACGACACTACGTCATTGTTGTATCGGTTCCACAGAGCGGCAGTATTGTACTACAACAAGTGATTCTTCCAGTAGACCTATAATGATGTAATTTGTCGCTTCCGTCATCTCCTAAATCCGTAGGCAAATAAATAACGAGAAATGTTATTTATATCATATATCCCCATCCAACTGGAAGTATTTGGCACAGGTTGGTCATGGTTGGCACACCCGGAAAGCAAATCCCACAGCAATAAGCCCTCTAATTTTGTCTCCGAACGATGACACTGTGTAAGGAGTTTTCCTCCTCCGTTTATCAGTTTATTGGCAATCCGTCCTCCGGCGGATTTTATTAGCGTCCGCTAATAGCAAGGTATCTTTTCAGCCGCTCAAAATATTTTGAGCATCCGAAAAGAGCCTAAACCTTAGCAGGGGAAACCTCCAAAGTCGTATCCCACATAAAATTAAGACGCGCAGGGAGGGGCTTTGTATCCTGCCATTGGTTTATTTACATTAAAATCAACTTATTTGGGATAATACACCGGGGCTTCGCTATGGATTGGCTTCTATAGGTGCGGTACTCCTCCGGTGTTGCTGCGGTACTGGTGCGGTATATGTGCGGTACTCGTTCGGTCGCTACCGCAGGAGTACCGCACCAATACCGTTCCACATCCGCAGTGATGTGAGACAATCCCCGGCGGATGTAATGGCACAGGCATCTTTTTACTTTTCCGTGGAATCTTCATCATATCTGATAAATCCGATTCGGGGTCGGGGTTTCTTTTCGCGTTCTTTGTTTTGTATCTGCAATTCGGCAAGGGTCTGGTTAATCAGTTCGATTTGTATGCGGGTATCTTCGTTGATGTCGTTCTGGTCAGCAAACACTTCTTCGATACATTCTTTGAGTTCCTTCACTTCCCGCTGAAGCAAGGAAACTTTATCAATAGGGGGATTTGCTATCAGTTGCCGGACTGCAACAAAAGCACGCATGATAGAAATATTTATTTCAACAGCCACCTCTGAATGAAGTACACTGCTCAGCATAGATACCCCTAACTCGGTAAATGCATAAGGCAAATATTTAGGGTGCTGCCCACGTCCTGTTTTTAAGGTGCAAAAATTGCACCTTAAAGAATCCCATTCTTCTTTTGTCAGTTCAAACATAAAGTCGGGAGGAAAACGGCGGATATTATTTTTGACAGAACGTTTCAGATACTTTGTTTCAATACCATACAGTTCTGCCAAATCAAAATCCAGCATCACGCGCTGGCCGCGGATTTCGTAAATCCTACGCTGTATCATCTGTAAATCTACCCCATAACGCACTCTTTTGGTGGATGGATATGACGCATGGGGACGGGGCATTTGCGTCATGACACAAAACCCCCGTCCCTATGTGTCATCCATGTGTTGATTTGAAATATTTTTCCGGAATATATTTTGATTCTTTTCAGAAGTGTTTATATTTGTAGTGCTTAACATATCTCGAAGAAGTAGTGTACCTGCTTCATTATGTAGCAGGCATTTTTATGCCTGTTACTTAAATATACGGTTTCGTACCCCCGTGGAGAGCATTAATGTGCCTCCAGCTTCTTCGAGGTGTTAAGCAACGGGAAAGGCGGAGCCGTTTTTTTCTGCCTTAAACAATGAACAATATGAAACAGGAAAGAGCACCTTAAAATTATTCTTTATTATCTAAAGGGTAAGGAGGGAGAAAATCATATATTTTGCATTCAAATATTTTTGCTAATGCATTGATATGGTCTAGATTGCAAGCTGTATTACTATTTATATTCTCTATATCTTTTATAAACGTGTGAGAAACATTTAAACAATCTCCAAGATATCGCAAACTCCATTTTTTTGCGAGTCTGAATTCCTTAACCTTTTGGCTTACGTATTTTTCTATTTCAGATTTCATAACCTTTTATTTTTTTCAAATAAAGGTTTTTTTTAGGAATAGATTGGAAATATATGTATTCACACTTGTAAATATATTTACTGTTTCGCTCAGACTATTATTATTTGAACCTAAGCGAAAAAATATGTAATGAATCAAAGTAATTAACCCACTTAATCGACTATACATGAACCAAGAAGAGAACACAAACTCCGTTGTTTTCAACGGCCATCAAGAAATCCACTCCTCAGGCAATGAAAATGCCGAGGCAAGAAATCATTACTTCCACCAGCATTCTCTGATGAATCCGGACACAGGCGCGGTCGTGTCCGACGATGCATGGTTATTCTCCTTAAAACGGCGTACCGTGCGCTTCGTTGAAATGCTTTCGCTGTTGGAACATTCCAGTGTGGAAGAAATACCCCTCCTTCAAAAAGCCTGCTTTTCCTATTTTCTCGAAGATACGGTTCCGCGTAAAGAACGGCAACGGATTATTGAGGCGTGGAGCGGTTGGACAGACTTTCTGTTTTCGCTCAACCGCTACCGTGATTTAGCCTCCCTCTTTCTCAGATACCATCAGCATGTGCTACAGGAAATCGAAAGTCTGCTGCCCCCGTCTGCCGCCGAAGTGTCATCCGGTTCACAAACCGCTAATCAGGAAGGAGGTATATAATGGAACATACAGAAATACGCCCTGTTTCAACCGAAGAATCTCAGTCTGAGCAGAACTTCCAAATAACACCTTCGGAATCTGCTTTCTTCCGCCAACTGGAAAAAAGTCTGAAGATGTATGCCGCCAACATGACTGCTCCGAAACCTTTGGAAACGCTTCACGACAATTTCCGTCGCTTGAACCGTCTCTTTGTCTCTTTCGAACATCCGTGGCTTGCCCATTGCGGAATCCTTCAAAAAGCCTGTGCATGGTATCTTGCCTATGGCAAACCGGGCAAGGAGGAAGCCCGCCTCCTTCTCGACACCCTGAACGGCTTTACCGCTTCTGCCTGCCAGCTCTCAGAATGTAACAAACTCATCAGCCGTATGCAGACCTTCTTCCGCACGCAGGAAAAGGAGTTAAAGCGGCTGTTTGACTACGAGGCGGCAACTGCTCAGAAACACAAGGAACGGGAGGAGCGTATGGCTGCCGAAGGTACGGGATATTGTATGAGCATCGGAAAGGGAGAAATTTATGGCGTTACCTATTCTCAAATGAAAGAACTCTACCGGATAATGGGGAGTTTCATCGAGAGGGAAAAGGCTCCTTTTCAGTGTAAGACAAAAGCCTACGGGGAATACAATGTGAGCATCAGCAAGCACGTCGGTTTATATGCCGACCGGGATGAGTTTTACGTCAGTTACAGTCTTGACAATATTGACGCGGATTTTGACTGGATGCCTGCCGGACAGTTGCAACGTATAGCCGATAGCATCTCCGCTTTTCTGCGGGTATACGGCGAAAACGGCGAGCGGAAAGTCTGTTGGGACGTGGCTGACTATCCCGAAACCTCGCAGTCCGGCATTGCCTTTTCCATCAGGGAGGACAGCCGCCTGCCCACGTTCCGCGCCGTCCCGTGGGTAAGTAAACGCATTTGTCAGGAAGAAGGCGGGGAAACGGAGATTGAATATTATATAGACGTAAACGAAATCCATTCCGAGGAATTGACGTTCGGGGAGTTTGTGGCGGTGTATCGGAAATTAGGAGAGTTCCTCAATAACCAGCCCTTATAAGGCAGAAGTGTAGAAAATCAGAATGCGGACAAATTTCCTCTCCGCATTCTGATTCTTCATTCATACACTTTATCCCGCATCCTCCAATGCCTTTTTCACCAACTTCATTTCCTCCTTCACTTTGGAATTTAGGATACGGGCATAAATCTGCGTCGTGGTAATCTTCGTATGCCCCAGCATTTTACTCACGCTTTCCATACTTACCCCCTTACTCAACGTGATCGTCGTCGCAAACGTATGGCGTGCAAGGTGATAGCTCAGATTCTTCTGGATTCCGCACAAATCTGCAATCTCCTTGAGATACGCATTAACCTTTTGATTGGTGGAAATAGGGATAAGGGAATCCCCGGGAACACGCCCCTTGTATTTCTCAATGATAACTTCCGGAATTTTCAGCAAAGGCACTTCCACCAGCGTATCTGTTTTCTGCCGCCGTGTCTGTATCCATTTTTCCCCGTTGATGGTGATGATATTGTGCTGCTTCAGATTGCAGACATCAATATACGCCAATCCGGTGTAACAGGCAAAAATAAAAGCGTCCCTCACTTTCTCTAATCTTGTTACATTTAATTCCTTGTTCCAGATGGCATCCACTTCCACTTGCGTCAAATATCCCCTGTCCACCTTCTGGCTTCTGATGACGAAATTGTCAAACGGGTCGTTTTTTATCCAGTTATTTCTTTTGGCAATCAGAATGACCGAATGAAACCGCTGTAAAAACTTCGCCCTTGTATTCTTTCCGTAATCATACTTTTGGATAAGGAAGTTTTCAAAATCCACGACAAATATATTCTTGATATCCCGGAGGGGGATATCCGATAGGTTATACCTGCTTTTCATAAACTCCTTCACTCTGCGGAACGTAATCTCATACTTATCATAGGTAGCCTTTGTCATGCCCTTGCCGATGATATTTTTGAGATTGTCCAGATGCCTTTGGAAAAGTACCATTAAAGTCGTTTGTTTATTGGTAACGCCTAAAAACGAATCGCGTACTTTCTCTGGGGTAGGGGTTTCTTCGAGAGCGATTTCATGGAAATGGTTTTGAATGGAAAACTTGATATTGGCTAACAGCGTGTTGAACTTTCTTGCCTGATTCCCGCTTCCGGTAGCTTCCTGTTTCTTTGGATTCCACAGTTCCGGCTCAATATCCAGTTTTGAATTGAACTGCACCATCTTTCCGTTGATAGTCACCCGAATCATAATAGGGGCTTTTTTCTCCTTGTTCAGATAATTCTTTCTGATGTAGAAAAGCGTTTTAAAAGTACTGCTCATAATTTTTTCTTTTTAACTCCTTTGGTAAACGAGGGGACAAAGGAAGGATTAAGGATTAAAATTTGGGCAGACATTTGAGAGACAAGAAGTACAAAATCAGATGTTTAACTCAAAAATCGTTACAATTTTTCCGCTTGATTTTTCTGTAACGAATTTGTAACTGCACTTTGTCTTTTCGGGGCATTTTTGTGACTTCCGTAGTTTTCTGAAGGGCAATAAAAAGCACGTAATCTTTTGAATATTACGTGCTTTGTCCGCTTTTGTCAATGTAACGTCTTGACTTTCAGCGGTGCGGACGGGACTCGAACCCGCGACCCCAGGCGTGACAGGCCTGTATTCTAACCAGCTGAACTACCGCACCAATTTTAAAAGAACGGCTATTGTTGAATAGCGGTGCAAATGTAGGGGCTTTTTTTGAATCTGCAAACATTTGAATGAAAAAAGTGGAAATATTTTTTTTCAAATAAAATTCAGAAAACGTTTGTGCAGGGAAAGAACTTATTAAAATTTTTATTTAACTTTGACGAATCAATCTGTTGGGGAAAGGATGAAATTTTCCCCCGGTTCGGAAAATTTATAGTAATTGAAATGAGGTCATGTACCTCGGGTAACAAATTAAAACGATAAAATAATGAATGTACCTGCAGAATTAAAGTACACCAAGGAACACGAATGGATTCGTGTAGAAGGTGATGAGGCCTTTGTCGGCATTACTGATTATGCTCAGAGTCAATTGGGAGACATTGTATTTGTTGAATGTGAAACCGTCGGTGATACACTGAAGGCAGGCGATACGTTCGGTACGATAGAAGCGGTGAAGACTGTTTCTGAGTTGTATTTGCCTGTATCCGGCGAAGTGCTGGAATTCAATGGTGCTCTTGAAGATGAGCCGGAATTGGTGAACAAAGATCCTTATGGAAAAGGGTGGATTGTGAAGATTTCGGTGGCTGATAAAGCACAGATGGCTGGCTTGTTGGATGCAGAAGCATATAAGGCTATTATCTGATGAAATGACTTGAGGGACTGTATTGTGGGGGGATGCTTCTGCAATACAGTTTTTCATTTTATTCTGAATTTGTTTTCGTTAAATATAAATCAAATGACGCTAATAAAATCTATTTCTGGTATACGCGGAACGGTTGGTGGTCGTCCTGGGGATAACCTGACTCCGCTTGATATTGTAAAATTTGTTTCGGCGTATGCGACTTGGCTGAAAACCGGAGCCGGAAAAAAGAAAGCCCGGATCGTCTTGGGGCGGGATGCCCGTATTTCGGGAGACATGTATGCTAAATTAGTATCGGCTACTCTGTCCGGTTTAGGTCACGATGTCATCAATATCGGTTTGGCAACCACACCGACAACGGAAATCGCTGTCACGGCAGAAAAGGCGGATGGAGGTATTATCCTTACTGCCAGCCACAATCCGAAGCAGTGGAATGCCTTGAAATTACTGAACAGCCAGGGGGAATTTCTTTCGGCAGCCGATGGCGCACAAGTGCTGGAGCTGGCGGCAAAGGAAGATTTTGAGTATGCAGAGGTGGATGAATTGGGGGAAATTACAGAAAAAGATTATACGCAATACCATATCGATCACGTATTGGGATTGAAGTTAGTAAATCGGGATGCTATTGCTAAGGCAAATCTGAAAGTCGTTGTAGACGCTGTGAATTCCATCGGTGGGGTGGTTATTCCGGAATTGTTGAGAGCACTTGGTGTCAAGGAGGTGGTTGAATTAAATTGCGAGCCTACCGGAAAATTTGCCCACAATCCGGAGCCTATTCCGGAAAATCTGACCCAGATTGCAGCAAAGATGAAAGAGTGTCATGCGGATTTAGGGATTGTTGTGGACCCGGATGTGGACCGTTTGGCTTTAATCAGTGAGACGGGAGAGATGTTCGGAGAAGAATATACCTTGGTAGCCGTTGCGGATTATGTGCTGAAACATACTCCGGGCAATACGGTGTCCAATCTCTCTTCTTCACGTGCATTGAAGGATATTACGGTTGCGGCAGGACAGGAATACAATGCCGGGGCAGTAGGGGAAGTGAATGTGGTGGCAAAGATGAAAGCCACGCATGCCGTGATTGGCGGGGAAGGTAACGGAGGTGTGATTTACCCGGATAGTCATTACGGTCGGGATGCATTGGTCGGAGTCGGCTTGTTCCTTTCTCATTATGTTGCCAAGGGAAAGAAAATGACGGAATTGAAGAAAGAATATCCGCAGTACTTTATTTCTAAAAATAAAATCACTCTTTCTCCGGAGATGAATGTCGACAAGATATTGAAAGGTTTGAAAGAGAAATATGCCAATGAAAAAGTGACGGATATTGACGGGGTGAAAATCGATTTTGAAAGAGGATGGGTACACTTGCGGAAGTCTAACACAGAACCGATTATCCGTATTTATTCTGAAGCGAAGGACGAGGCTGCAGCCAATGCTTTGGCCGAGGAGGTAATACAGGTGGCTCAGAACATCCGCTAAGACGGAATTATATTTTTTCAGTCAGAAAGCAGAACGGGTGAACCGGAACCGCTTTCTGGCTGATTTTTTTATGGTTTTTATTCTACATACAAAACCAATCCCTTGAGATACTCCCCTTCGGGGTGGTAGATATTGATGGGATGGTCTGCCGGCTGGGTCAGTTGATGGAGGATTCTTACTTTCCTGCCGGTATTGGCAGCGGCGGTAAATACGGTTTGACGGAATAAGTCTTTCGTCATGACCTGGGAACAGGAAAAAGTAAAAATAATACCTCCGGGCTTGACTACTTCGATGCCTTTGCGGTTGAGTTTCTTATAGCCTTGAATAGCATTGTTAAGGACATTCTGGTGCTTGGCAAAAGCGGGAGGGTCTAAGATAATCAGGTCATATTTATCCCGGGAATGGTCGAGAAACCGGAAGGCTTCTTCGGCAAATGCTTCGTGGCGTGAATCTCCCGGGAAATTCAGTTCCACATTTTGTTTCGTCAGTTCAATGGCACGGGCGGAGACGTCCACCGAGTGTACAGAACAGGCGCCGCCTCTCATGGCATAAAAAGAGAAGCCGCCGGTGTAGCAAAACATATTCAGGACATGTTTGTCGCGTGCATATTTTTCCAGTAAGCTACGGTTTTCGCGCTGGTCAATAAAAAATCCGGTTTTTTGGCCTTCCAGCCAATCCACATTAAATTTCAGCCCGTTTTCAAGTGCGACGAAATTTTCGGCTTTTCCGTACAGATAGCCGTTATGGGGTTCGATGGCAGCTTTATAGGGAAGGGTGCCTTCCGATTTGTCGTAGATAGCGGTTAGCTGGTCGCCCATAACTTCCAGTAAAGCCTTGGCTATATTTTCCCGTTCCAGGTACATGCCAACCGAATGGAACTGGACTACTGCCACTCCGGCATAATAGTCGATAACCAGTCCCGGCATGTCATCCCCCTCACCGTGAACCAGACGGTACACATTGTTTGTTGCGGACGTTGTCAGTCCCAAATTGCAGCGCATCTTGTAAGCCTGGGCTATCCGGTTTTTCCAGAAATCATAGTTAATTTCAATATCCTCAAAACTCAGAATACGGACGGCAATGGAACCGATTTGATAATGGCCGGTGGCCAGATAACGGTTGTCGGAATTGTAAACTTTCACAAGCTCTCCCTCCTGTATTTTTCCTTCTGTTTTGGCAATGGCGCCGGAGAAAATCCAGGGGTGGTATCTGAAAACGGATTTGTCCTTACCGGCTTTTAAGATGATGCGGTTCATGAATCTGAATTTTTACGGAGAGCAAAAATAATAAATATTTCAGGAATCGGAAGGGAAAAAGAAGAGTGGGAGGATGAAGGGCGTTAAACAATTCCGGGAGTTGCAGAACGCAACTCCCGGAGTAATTTTAATTTGCAAGTAATTCTTTCGCTTTTTCTAAAATCGTAGTGTCGTCAATTTGTACGATACCGCCTTCCGGACCTTTTTCAAAATGGATGCCGACAGCCTTACCCTGGTTATAATCGCCTCCTCCGAAATAATTCCGGACTGTTTCAACATCAATGCCTAATTCGTCTGCAATTTTCTGCATGCTGCCTGAGGGCAATTGGTCTTTAATTTTCCTCAATTCGTTGAATGTAATCATTGTTGTCATATCTCAAAAGTTTTATGGTTAATCGTTGGAATAAATGTAGAGTTTAATTTTGAAACAAACAAGTAAAACGTTTGCATAATTTTGAAAAAAATCGCGCTGAAAGATTGAACGAATTGTAATGTTTTGGTTATCAGTTATTATTTGGATTTCTTGAATCTTGTTGCTACAAATGAATTTTTGTGGCCTTTTTCTTTTTGCTATCTTTGTGCCTGTCAGATATCCGCGGTCGGATATTCCGGTTTAGAATATATATAGAATGATGGTTTTTAAGGATTTAAATATAAGTAAACAGATATTGTCAGCCTTGGAGGATGCGGGTTTTGAGAATCCGACGCCGGTACAGGAAAAAGTATTTCCGGTCATCCGTTCGGGAAAAGATATGGTGGGAATTGCACAGACCGGTACCGGAAAAACCTTGGCCTATCTGATTCCCATATTGATGAAACTGCACTATGCACAAGGGAAATACCCCCGGGCATTGGTCATTGTTCCGACCCGCGAATTGGTGGTGCAGGTGTGTGAGAGTGTCGAATTGCTGACGGAATACATGGACATCCGTTGTGTGGGAATCTTTGGTGGAACGAATATCCGTACGCAACAGGAAAAAGTATATGAAGGGGTGGATTTGCTGGTGGCGACGCCGGGGCGTTTTATGGATATATATATGAACGGTATAATCCGCACCCGTGAAATCAAAACCGTGGTGATTGATGAGGCGGACAGGCTGATGGACTTAGGTTTCATTCCGCAGTTGCGGAGTATTCTCGAAGTGATACCTGAAAAACACCAGACTTTGTTGTTTTCTGCCACTTTTTCGGAAACGGTATCCCGTTTGGCAGAGGAGTTTATGCTGGATCCGGAAAGGGTGGAAGTGGCTCCCCAGGCTACGCCTGTCGACTCGGTAGAGCAGTGCTGCTATGAGGTGCCGAATATAATGACTAAAATCAATCTCCTGAAATTGTTGCTGGCAGACAAGGAGGTCTTCCGGAAAGTGATGGTTTTCACAGAGACCAAGAAAAATGCCGACCGTATTGTTGATAAGCTGGCGGATTTCTGGAAAGACGAATTGAGTGTTATTCATTCCAACAAAGCGCAAAATACACGCTTGAATGCCCTGAAAGCTTTTAAAGAAGGGAAAACCCGAATCATGGTGGCCTCCGATGTGGCGGCCCGTGGTATAGATGTGCAGAATGTTTCCCATGTTATTAATTTTGACATTCCTTCTTTGCCGGAAGAATACGTGCACCGTATCGGTCGTACCGCCCGTGCCGGGAAAGAGGGAACAGCTATCAGTTTCGTTTCAGAGAAAGAGGAGGAAAATTTCAGGGCGATAGAACATCTTATTCAACAAGAGATTGAGATAACCCGATTGCCTGAAAAACTGGAAATTTCTGACATCTTGCTGGATGAAGAAAAAGTGCAAACCAACAACATCGTTTATCAGAAAGGCCGTCCGAAGGGGGGAGGGGCTTTTCATGCCAAATCTCCCCGGAATAGCAAAAAAAAGAGCAGGCGTTGACCTGCTTCTTAGGATAGAAGGTCGGCTTTAACGGCACGGAGTATCTGTTCGGTTTTTATATCCGAAGCGATATATTGTTCCAGAATCTTTTTCGCCAAACCGCTTGCAGCTTCTGTCGGTATACAATCATTGGCGGCGCTGTTGATCAGTGTTGTAATATTATTTTTAAAATTGGTAACCATCGTCCAGGCATTTTCACTCAGATAAAGTTGCTGCGACAGATTGTATTCATATTCCTTTCTGATTTCCCCCAACAGGAGCTGGTGATATTCCTGATTGGTATAGCCGGATACAAGGGTTCTTGGAATCAGGGAATCGGGCTTCATCCGTTCAATAAAAAGAATGCTTCTTTCATAGGCTAACAATTTCAGATTAAGAAGGGTTTGTTCCGTAGGCGAGGCCGGTTTCCCGGACTTCGGGGTGGAGGACAGCGTGTAGTGTTTGACGCTGATTTCCAGTAAAGAAAGTATCTTCCGGAAAAACGGATACAATGAAATCACAAATACAATTAAAGCTATAAGCAGGTAATCGGTAATGGTCATAACAGTATGATAAAGTGGCAGGCAACCTCCTGTCGGTTATATTTCACGCAAAGATAACGAATCCATCCGGAGTGGAAAAATCCCGGTTAAAATTTAAGTTTTCATTGTGTTTTTTAGCTATAATTTTTATATTTGCAAACGTATGCAATATAAACTTTTTATGTTGTCGCTTCAACTTTTTCTGAACATCAAAAAACGGGATGAGTTTCTTATCTGAAACCCGTTATTCTTTTATATTCTATTTATCAGGCTATGGGAAAGTTGCGTATGCTGCATCTTTCCGGTTGACGCTTTAGAAATATTCACTTAAACAATATAGTTATGGAATTGCCATTTGCAGAGTCATTTAAGATTAAGATGGTGGAAACCATCCGTAAAAGTACGCGTGAAGAACGTGAACAATGGATTAAAGAGGCAAAATACAATCTTTTTAACCTCAAAAGCGATGATGTATTTATTGATTTGCTGACGGATTCCGGGACGGGAGCTATGAGCGACAGGCAGTGGGCGGAAATGATGCTGGGAGACGAAAGCTATGCCGGTGCCCGTTCCTATTACAAGATGAAAGATGCCATAAAAAACATTTTGGGCTTCGATTATTTCCTGCCTACCCATCAGGGACGGGCTGCGGAAAACGTGTTGTACTCCACTCTCATAAAAGAGGGTGATGTCTTGCCTGGAAATTCCCATTTCGATACCACCAAGGGACACATTGAATTCCGGAAAGCCCTGGCTATTGACTGTACGATCGATGAGGCTGCCGATACCCAGTTGGAAATACCCTTTAAGGGAAACATGGATCCCGCGAAACTGGAAGCCGTGTTGAAAAAATATCCGAAAGAAAAAATTCCGGCTGTCGTCCTGACTGTCACCAACAATACTGCCGGCGGGCAGCCCGTATCCATGCAGAACATTCGGGAAGTATCGGCATTATGCCGCAAATACGGTGTCAATTTACAGATTGACTCAGCCCGTTTTGCAGAAAATGCTTATTTTATCAAGACCCGGGAGAAAGGGTATGAGAATAAGAGCATCAAGGAGATTGTGAAAGAGATGTTCTCCTATGCCGATATTATGACCATGTCGTCTAAGAAGGATGCAATTGTCAACATGGGCGGATTTGTGGCATTCAAAAACGAGGAACTGTGGAAAAAATGCCAGATGTTCTGTATTATGAATGAAGGATTTATTACTTACGGAGGCATGTCGGGGAGGGATATGAACGCTTTGGCGCAGGGCTTGGATGAAGGGACGGAATTCGATTATCTGGAAACCCGCATCCGCCAGGTGGAATACCTGGGAGCACGATTGGATGAATACGGTATTCCTTACCAGCGTCCGGCGGGCGGACATGCCATTTTCGTGGATGCGAAGAAGATATTGACCCATGTGCCCAAAGAAGAATTTATTGCCCAGACCCTGGGAGTGGAGTTGTATCTGGAAGCCGGAATCCGGGGGGTGGAAATCGGTTCCATTTTGGCCGACCGTGACCCCGTGACCCGTGAAAACCGTTATCCGAAACTGGAATTATTGCGTTTGGCTATCCCGCGCCGCACGTATACCAACAACCACATGGACGTTATTGCCGTGGCTTTGAAAAACGTGTACGACCGGAGGGAGCAGATTACTCACGGCTATCGCATTACCAAGGAATTCCCGATTATGCGCCATTTTACGGTAGAGCTGGAACCGGTGAAATAACCCTCCGCATAAGCGGGTTGCGTAAATCTCCTGTTGCTTTGCAGCAGGAGATTTCTTTTGTGTGACGCACGGAGAAAAGAGTGGGGCGAATTGGCGATTTTGCCTGTCGGCTTTGTAATTTATCGTGGAATATATTATTTTTGTCCGAATAGAAAAAACAGTAAAAATTCGAAGAGAGGGACATTGTTCCCCATTCGGATTCCAACATTCAATAATTTAAAAGATGGCAAAAGAAAAACAATTCATGACTTGTGATGGTAACGCTGCTGCTGCTCATATTGCATATATGTTCAGTGAAGTATCGTGTATTTATCCCATCACCCCGTCATCGCCGATGGCAGAGAACGTTGACGAATGGGCGGCAAAAGGAAGAAAAAATATGTTCGGTGAAACCGTACGTGTGATTGAGATGCAGTCGGAGGCCGGTGCTGCCGGTGCGGTTCACGGTTCCATGCAGGCCGGAGCACTGACAACGACCTATACCGCTTCACAGGGATTATTGCTGATGATTCCGAACATGTACAAGATAGCAGGTGAGTTATTGCCTTGCGTGTTCCACGTAAGTGCACGTGCCTTGGCGGCTCACGCCTTGAACATTTTCGGCGACCATGCCGACGTCTATGCGGCCCGTCAGACCGGCTTTGCCATGTTGGCTTCCGGTTCCGTACAGGAAGTGATGGACTTGTCGGCAGTGTCTCACCTGACGGCAATCAAATCCCGCGTACCGTTTGTAAACTTCTTTGACGGTTTCCGTACTTCTCACGAGATACAGAAAATCGAAGCCCTTGATACGGAAGATTTGCGCGGCTTGGTGGATATGGAAGCATTGCAGGCTTTCCGTGACCGTTCATTGAACTCTGAGACTCCGGTAACCCGCGGAACGGCTCAGAACCCCGACATCTATTTCCAGGGACGTGAAGCCTCCAATAAATTCTATGAAAGTGTGCCCGACATCGTAGCCGCTTACATGGATGAAATCTCCAAACTGACGGGAAGAAAATACCGTCCGTTCGACTATTACGGAGCACCCGATGCCGAAAACATCATCATTGCAATGGGTTCCGTGACCGACACCATCCGCGAAGTTATCGATTATAAAATGAGCCAGGGAGAAAAAGTGGGCTTGATTGCTGTTCACTTGTATCGTCCCTTCTCAGCCAAATATTTCATGGAAGCAGTGCCGGCATCCGTAAAACGCATCACCGTATTGGACCGTACCAAAGAACCGGGAGCCAACGGAGACCCCTTGTATCTGGATGTAAAAGACATTTTCTATGGCAAATCCAATGCGCCGTTGATTGTCGGAGGCCGTTACGGTATGGGTTCCAAAGACGTAACCCCGGCACAGATTATCGCCATTTACAAAAACATGGCAATGAACGAACCGAAGAACCAGTTTACGGTAGGTATTGTGGATGACGTGACGTTCAAATCCCTGCCTTTGGAACAGGAAGTAAAAGTAACTTCCGACGGTACGTATGAAGCTAAATTCTACGGTCTGGGTTCCGACGGTACGGTGGGTGCAAACAAGAACTCCATCAAAATCATCGGCGGGGCTACCGATAAATATTGTCAGGCTTATTTTGCCTATGACTCCAAGAAATCAGGCGGTTTTACGGCTTCTCACCTGCGTTTCGGTGACGAACCGATTCGTTCCACCTATCTGGTGACGACGCCCGACTTTGTGGCTTGCCACGTGCCGGCCTACATTCACCAGTATGATGTATTGAAAGGGTTGAAAAAAGGCGGTTCCTTCCTGTTGAACTCCCTGTGGGATGCAGAAGAAACGGCTAAGCACCTGCCCAATCACATGAAAAAATACCTGGCTGAAAACGAAATTAACTTCTATATCATCAACGGTACGAAAATCGGCCAGGAACTGGGATTGGGAAATCGCACCAACACGATTATGCAGAGTGCATTTTTCAAGATTACCAATGTCATTCCCTACGAATTGGCTGTAAAAGAGATGAAGGCTGCCATTGTGAAGTCTTACGGCAAGAAAGGGGAAGCAGTGGTAAACATGAACTACGCTGCCGTAGATGCCGGTGGAAAAGAAGGAAACTTGGTGAAAGTAAACGTACCCGCTGAATGGAAGAGCCTGCCCGATGAAATGCCCGGACACAGCGGTGACCGTCCTGAGTTTATCCGTAACATCGTAGACGTGATGAACGCACAGAAAGGAGACGATCTGCCTGTCAGCGCATTCAACGGCATCGAAGACGGTACCTTCCCGATGGGAACGGCTAAATATGAAAAACGCGGTATCGCGATTAACGTACCGGAATGGCAGGTGGAAAACTGTATACAATGTAACCAATGTGCTTACGTGTGTCCTCATGCTGCCATCCGTCCTTTCCTGATGACCAATGAAGAACTGTCTGCCGCACCCGCCGGAACGGTTGCCAAATCGGCTATCGGCAAGGAATTGGCAGGCTACCAATTCAAAATACAGGTATCGCCGCTGGATTGTACCGGTTGCGGCAACTGTGCAGACATTTGTCCCGCCAAGACCAAAGCCCTTGTGATGAAACCGTTGGAATCACAGGAAGCAGAAATCGCACGTTGGGAATACATGGACAAAAAAGTCGGTTACAAACAATTGGTTGAACCGAACAACGTGAAAAACTCACAGTTCGTACAGCCTTTGTTTGAGTTCTCCGGAGCCTGTGCAGGTTGCGGTGAAACTCCCTATATCAAACTGATTACCCAGTTGTTTGGCGAAAGAATGATGGTTGCCAATGCTACGGGTTGTTCTTCCATTTACGGGGCTTCTGCTCCTTCCATGCCGTATTGTACCAACTACAAGAGCGGTCGCGGTCCGGCCTGGGCTAACTCGTTGTTTGAAGACAATGCCGAATTCGGTTTCGGTATGGCAGAAGGTGCAAACCGTCTGCGTGAAAGAGTAAAGAGACTGCTGGAAGAAAACCTTTCCTCACTGTCGGCTGCCCAGGAAGCTGCCAAAGCCTGGATTGAAGGATTTGAAGACAAAGACCGCACACTGGCTCTCAGCGATGCATTGATTGCGGCATTGGAAAAAGAAACGGCTCCGGTAGCAAAAGAACTGATGAAACTGAAAGCCTACTTCACCAAAAAATCCCAGTGGATATTCGGTGGTGACGGTTGGGCGTATGACATCGGTTACGGTGGTGTAGACCACGTATTGGCAAGCGGACACGATGTGAACGTTCTGGTAGTGGATACGGAAGTATATTCCAACACCGGAGGCCAGTCCTCCAAATCAACTCCTGCCGGTGCTGTGGCTAAATTTGCGGCAAGTGGTAAACGGGTAAGAAAGAAAGATTTGGGAATGATGGCAATGTCTTACGGCTACGTATACGTAGCACAGGTGGCTATGGGGGCTAACCAGGCTCAGTATATCAAAGCCCTGAAAGAAGCCGAAGCCTATCCCGGTCCTTCTTTGATAATTGCTTACGCACCCTGTATCAACCACGGTTTGAAAGCCAGCATGGGCAAATCACAGGCAGAAGAGAAAAAGGCTGTGGAATGCGGCTATTGGCAGCTGTTCCGTTTCAACCCGTTACTGGAAGCAGAAGGTAAAAACCCGTTCCAATTGGATTCCAAAGAACCGGACTATACCAAATTCCGTGACTTCCTGATGGGTGAAGTCCGTTTCAATTCATTGATGAAAGCAGCTCCCGAAGACGCTGAGAAACTCTTTGAAATGACGGAAGCCAATGCCAAATGGAGATACGAAGGATACAAACGTCATGCTGAAATGAAGTACGGCGAATAATCCGTTTCGATACGTCTTTTTAGAGGGCCTGTCTGCATTTTTGCGGACAGGCTCTTTTTATGAGCTTCTTCCCCTAGCATCCGCCCCGTATTTCCCGATTGTTTGGGTCTGCCGATACTTCGGCCTCTCCCTATCTGCTCATCGTGATACCTTTAAGATACTCCTGTATCTTCTTTTAATCTCTGCCAGGTTCTCTCCGCTCCGGAACGGAGTTGATACGGAAGTATAACGGAAGCATAACGGCAGTATGTATAAGGGATGATAGTGTTTTGGCGAGGAGATAGCGGAGAAAAGTCGAAGAGTTGAAAGGGCTTCTTTTCAATTCATTGAAATTTTACCTCCTCAATAGTTTCTCTTCTTTCTTTTATATGTATAATTTAAACAAAGCATTTAATAGTAGCCATAAAAAGGAACTGCCTGATAGAAATGCAGGAAAAACTTTTTTTGTTTATAATTATGATTAATTTTGTAATTAGTGCTTCCTTTTAATCGTGTGGTATTATGTATAAATTTGTTTTTATTCTTCTTCTCCTGTCTGTTGCTGCCGGGTGCCATAAGGACCGGAAGATAGGGCGGCAATTGTCCCAAATAGAACGGATATTGCCAAATAATCCGGATAGTGCTTATTTTCTTTTGAAAAAATTGGATCAGAATGAAATAAGGGATAGAGAAGATAAAGCTAAGTATGCTTTGTTGATTACAGAAACTTCTTTTAAGACCATGCATGTTGTGAAATCTGATTCTGTGATTAAAATTGCATTGGATTATTATGCACATACCGATGATGTTCTTAAAATAGCCAAAGCCAATTATTATCAAGGTAAAATCACCGGGCTTTGGGATAGTATACAAAAAGCAACTCATTATCTTGTTACAGCAGAACAATATGCGAAAAAAGCGAATGCTACGAAATTATTAGGATTGATTTATCATGAATTGGGAAGTTTTTATTATAAACAATATGTAACGTCTAAAGCATTGCATTATTTTCAAAAAGCAAAGCGAGAATTTGTTTTAGTTCAAGATACTCAAAATTCCACTTATCAATTGGCAGGTATTGCTAAATGTTTTTTGAGGATGGAGCAACCGGACAGTAGTCTTTATTATTATTTAACTGCCCAGAAAAAAGCAATGCAGCGAGGGGATAGGATGTTTTACACTTATGTAAATCAATGTTTGATTCCCATATATTTTGATTCTCATAAATACCGGGAGGCAAAAGATTTGATATCTCAGGTTTATCAGGAAAAGCAGAATAAATTCTTCTATTATTATGGATTGGCTGATTATTATTTGCATGTAAATCGTAGTGATTCATCCCGATTTTATCTGAATCGGATTCTGGCGGATACCTCTTTTACTCTTTCTTTGAAGCAACGGTTAGCAGTTCATTATCAATTGAAAAAAATAGAGGCAAATAATAAAAACTATAAAGAGGCTTATGAATATGCTTTGATTGCTCAAGAATTATCTGATTCATTAAACAACAAAGTGAGAGAGGATAATATCACACAAGTCGAAGAAAAATACCGAAATGAACAGCTACTGAATCAAAATTATCGGTTACAAATCGATAGCAGCCGGAAAACAATATGGGTATTGGTATTATCATTTATGGTGGTATTGAGTATCGTGTTTTTTATTTTTGTTACGATCCGACGTAAGAAAATATTAAAACAAAGGCAGGGACAGATAGATTATTATGTGGCATTCATAGCAGAACTCAACCAAAAATACGAAGAGAACAGGAATGATTTTATCGGGAGACTGAATGGAGCTGTTGAAAAGGAAAAAGAACTGAAAAAAGCTTTGATACGGAGGTTGCAAATTATCAAACAGATCTCCGATTTGTTATATCAATACGGGGATAATGAAAAACCGGATGCCTTGTTTTCACGTAAGGTTAAGGAATTGATAAATATTAATACCTTGACCCGGCATACGCTTGTCGATTTGGTGAGCATTGTAAATGAAAATTACTTCGGGATTATGGATTATCTTGAAGAAAATCATGATTTAACCAAAGAAGAGCTTGAATTGTGTGCTTTCATAACTTCCGGATTTTCTCCACAGGAGATAAGTATACTGTATAATATCAGAGTGGATAATGTATATGTCCGTTGCAATAGATTGGGTAAAAGAATGGGGCTTCAAAAATCCCTTACTGTTTATATCAAAGAAGTATTGGAATATTTGAAAGCAAGATCACGTTAAAATCTTATTTTTACATTAAGTAAAGGCGAAAATCGATGTCGGTTTTCGCCTTTTATTGTCTTATTAGAACGTGTTAGATTTTATTGTTGTAATAAGCTTATAATCAGCTTGGAGTATGGCATCTTGATAGATGCTGATAGGGTAGAATTTAGAAATATTCGTATACTTTTAACAACAAATCATAAAACTTAAATTATCATGAAAAAAATAAGGTTGGTTGTAGGATTATTGTTTTTTACATGTATTTGTTTTCATTATTGTGAGGCGAAAGAAAACTTTGTATCAGATGAAGAAATAACTCTACGAGATGTTTATACGGAAGGTGATGAACTTTTGGTGCGTAGCTTACCGTTGATTCAGCTATTATTCAATGTTGATGTGCAACAAATGGTTATGGTATTTAACAATCTTACAATGGGACGTATTTCTGTTCAGATTATAGATGTTGCCAATATGGTCCAATATACTAAAGAAATTAATGCAGATATGGGAACATTTAAATTTAGTGTTTCTGATTTGTCCAAAGGAAACTATACGATAGATATTAAAAATGAGAATGTTCATCATTGGATAGGACAATTTATTATTGAATAAACAATTATGTATAATAGAATTATATATCTTTTAAATTAATGAATCATGAGAAGAATTACATTTTTATTTTTTGTTCTGTATTGTATTATTGCATGTACAGAAAGTAATGAATTTTTACCTCAAAATGTGGAAGTAGTTGGAACTATTATACAGACTTTGTTCATCGGTTTTCATTCCGTATATATATAGAAGATGCACAGGGAAATTTTCTGGAGTATGCTCGTGTAGAAAATACGACTACGGGAGGTAATATCTATTATAATATGATGCTTACTCCCGGATGGTCTTCTATTTTTCAAGTATCGTCATTGGCAAAACCTGGTGAATATACAACCGATTATGTTTATTTAGGACGATTTGATTTTGGCATTACAGGGAAAAAAGACGCGGATAATTACATTATGAGTTGTGAATGTCCTGCACTTGGGATAGGAGAGACAAGGACATGGTATCTTTCTGGTTTTAATGGAGATTGTGTTGTTGTAAATTCAATTGGAGAGTAATACTGTTTATAAAAATGCTTTTCTATCGATAGAAAAGCATTTTTATTTTAAATTTATACCGAGTTTGCATAAACTTTTAAATAAAGTGTATGAAAAAAGGTTTGTTTATATTGTGGTGCTTGTGTTTGTTGTTTGTCGGGTGTGAGAGTGACGAGAAGGATGCGGAAATGGAGTTGATAAGTGCACCGATATTGAAGTTTGCGGGGCCTTCGACCTCTATGATTGAGTTTGCTTCCTCGTCGGATTGGGAATTGCAGTTGGAAGATGGTAAAGAAATTCCCGGGTGGCTGAAGTTGAGCCGGACGAGTGGCGGACCGGGCAATAACCGGATTATTGTGGGGGTTACCCGATTTCCCCGTGAATTGACAGGACATAATATTGTTATCAAAGGAAGCGGGAACGCCCAATTATCTGTTCGTCTTTTCCGTGCTGCCGGGCCCGAAGGAGATAAAAAGGTAAGTAAAATTGTCATGTATGATGAGAAGGACAATAAAGCCGGAGAGATAAATTTTATTTACTCTGTAGTCTCCGGGGATACCGTATGTCCTATGTTTTTTTATACGATGGGCAGTGAAAACAGGGTAACGAACAGTTGGCTGTCGGAAATAAACCGTTCCGAACAGAAACAGGAAGATTCGTTCCCCGACCGGACAATATACACGTATTTTGACTGTATGGATTCCGTCTATACACATCCGCTCCGCGTTATCCGGAATGCCCATGAAAAAGAAATAAACATGAATATGGGGACGATAGAACGGAATAAGAAATATGAGTATGACGAAGAGGGGAAATTGACGCGGATTGCAACCTCCGGTTCTTTGCTGGTTAAAGGTTTTATATGGAGCGATGTCGCATTGAAGATGCTTCAGAATGGCGGGGATATATTCTCCTTTACCCATTCTTCCGTGTGGAACAATCTCAACATAGACCTGTTTTATTTTATCCTGTACGGATTGTTTGATTGGGATGAGGATGCTTGTTTGCTGCAATTGACCGGTCTCCGTCCTTCCCATCTGCCGGATGAAATAAACTACAAAGAATCAACCTGGCGACTGGGTTATGAACTGGATACCTCCGGATACATTATTTTTATCAATATAACTACCCCCGGGGGATACCGCTATAAGTGGCAAATCAACTACCGGGAAGTTGGTGATTTCTAAGTATTTTAATCGGATAGATCTGACATGATGACGAAAATTAAATTCATAGGTTTATTGCTGATTTCTTTTTTTCATATACAATATGGTTTCGGTCATCATGTAGAAACAAAAATCATCTCGGAACTAAATGCTACATTGTATACAATACAAACACTCGATGATACTATAACTTTCATAAAAACGGATACAAATTCCGTTTGTAAGAAACCGACACTTTTATTCTGTCAAGGGTCTCTGCCCATACCGTTAATCATCCAATATGAAAACCGTTGGTATCAATTTTCGTGTTTCAATTTTGACTACCGGAAAGTGTCGGAAAAATACAACCTTATTGCAGTTTCCATGCCTCATGTTCCCTCGGTGGTAAACGACACTGAACTGAATCCGGACGGCACATATCCCCGTCTCCCCAAGCCCTTTGGCGCAGCTTACAGACAGGACAATTATTTAGAGAAATATGTTCAACGGGCAAATCAGGTTATCCATTACATCCTTTCCCAAAGCTGGGCTGATTCTGATTCTCTCTATGTCATTGGGCATTCCCAAGGGGCAACTATCGGCGTGGGCATTGCCCAAACAAATGAGAACATAAAAGGACTTGCTTATTTAAGCGGTGACCCGGATGGACGTTTTACTCAAAAAATTAAAAACGTCCGTAAATTATTATACCAGAGAAAAATAACTCCATTAGAAGCCCGGCAACAATTGAATGAATTATATGATTGGTGGAGGGACATCTGTTCCGGAGAACAGGAAGAAGGAAATACTGGCGACCTTCCGCATACTTGGGAAAGTTTTTCCCGCCCCATGCGTGAAGCTTTGGTTCATTTAAAAATTCCGCTCTTTATGGCTTATGGTACAGAAGATATTGCAGCCAGCGGTTGTGAGTTGATGCCTATATACTTTGAATTGAATGGTAAAACCGATTATATGATTTATCCGGTTATTGGTTGCGGACACAATTTTGAGGAATTTACCGACAGCGGCCAATCGGATTATGGAAAAATGCACTGGCAGGAGGTGATAGACCGATTTATTCAATATATTGAAACTCAGAAATAGAATTATATGAAAAGAATACTTCTTGTTTTTTTCGTGTTCTTTTATATCGTTTTTAGCCTTTCGGGACAAGAATATTGCAAGGAAAGATACATTGCCGATTCATTATACCGGCTTCGGCAATATCCGGAAGCTTTGGGATATTATAAAAACTTGCTCCCGGACATTGCAAAACGGAAAGACTTGTACAAAATAGCCGTTTGCTATGATTGTATGGAGCAAAGAGATTCTTCTGTATACTATTTTAACCTGGCTCTTGAAAAAGGATTTTATTATCCGTCTGGTTTCGGTTTGGAGCAAGACAAGAATCTTTCTTTTCTCCGTGAAGGGGCTGGTTATGAAGTTTATTTGAATAAATTGAACGAAAACCGGTTGCAATAATTACAGAGCCTGCTACCAGCTTCCTCCTGTATACATTTACAAAAAAGCCCTTGAAGGACGCTATTTGAAAAATGAATAGTGGAGGGTGTAGTTGATTTCTCCCGACGCCTGCCAAGCATGTGCGGTAGGCTGTTACTTCTTCTGATGAAACTGGCTTTGGTCAATATAACTATGGCCTTTGCTCTGGCATTCTAAGGACTGTGCCGTTCCTCTCAATGTAATATGACTTCCTGCTTTGGCATGGACTTTCAGATGATTTGCTTCTACATAAACGGTGCCGTGTGACGAGCCTATGGAAACAGTTAAGGAATCTGCACCCATTTGTTTATCCATGACTAATTCGGAATAGTCCATATTTATGCTCCGGACTGAGTCGGTATATATCCGGACCGTATCTTTAGGCATCTTTCCTTTTGCGTCTTTTATTGTCAGTGTGAACAGATTTCCTTTTGTCTCTTGGTTTCCCCATTCGGGATGGTCGATTTCAATACGGAATACATCTGACGGGATAAATATTACTTTGTAGCCCGCAAAGCGGAACCGGGTTATTTTTTCTTGTGCACTGACATTATTTCCTAAGCCTATAGCTGTTGTCAATAAGATGAAAATCAATATATTCCTCATGATAAATTAAAATTTGGATTCAAACATGCTGATTTCCCCATTTCTTGCTCCGGTTTTTATTTGCTTGGATTCGTGAATCGGAAATACTGACAAATATACACAAAAATCTCTGGAAATGCCGCAGAAAAAAGGAGGAAATGCGCTGAATGGCTTAGTATAAATGCGTTTATGAAGCCAAACAGAGCCAATCGAAAAAATGGGGTAACGCAAAAGGAAGCGGATTTATGAAGCAGAACGGTCTCCAAATCGTTACCCGAAGCGAAACGCATTTTTAACACTTGAGGTGTCGATTGCGGCATTCTGCGGAGTTTTTTTCCACCATTACGAATAAAAGCAATGCAATTCCCTTTTTGAATTGTGCTTTTATCTCTACTTACAAAACATAATACCCCATTATTTGATTAGTCGCACCAAAATAGCTGATACCACTGTCTGATTTTTCAATATGGTTAAGTCCTTTTGATTTATTGGCAACAAGTGTTGGAAATAAATCACGTAAGAGAAAGTGCTTCCAATTTACCCCCCTCCCATTTTTAATTTATTAACATTTGCTCGTTCTTTGAATATTTTAAGCGTGGTATTAAGTATGTTCTGTTCGACTTCTTTCATAAAAGTAGACATAAAGGCAAAGTCGATTTCCCCCTTATCGGTGGTGGGTAACAATAGCTTTTCTCGTTTTATACGCTCATCATTTATTTCTCGGTTAAAGCTGTATTTTTCCGACAACCTATTGATAATCGGAATCATAAACAAATAAGCATATTTATCAAGCCCATCACGTTTTAATTTCGTAACATGGTCACTTGCGACAAAAGTATATTGATGATAAAAAGCACAGCCAACACTACCGCTGTTCGCCAATGTTAAACAATCGTCAAATCTTCTTACGCTGCCATCATTACCAATAAATCCGTCAATACCGTTATTGAGGGATGTTGATGATACATAGGGAGTATTACCTTCCTCATGGTCGGCTTTTTTAAGTCGTTTACCACGCTGAATTTCGGTAAAAACTTCAGTAAAGTAAAATGCTTTCCAATTGGAGCACAGTGATTTACCCCCCCCCCCCCCAGTGTATTGTTGATTATCAATCTTTTGCATAACCTTTCTATTGTCGGTTTTAAAATCTCTTGTTCTTTCTGCTTCATGTAGGCTTCCATAAAAGCCCAATCGGGATTATTATTGGTATCCACAGGAAGTAATATTCTTTGTCTTTTTAAACGTCCTGTTCCCATTTTATATCCATAGCCATATTTCTCTCGCTGTTTTGTGATACACATGGAAATAAATAGGGAAATATATCTGTTGTTCTTTTTAGGACGCAATTTACGAGTGTCATTTCCGTATAAGGCTTTATATGGATGATAAAAACAATAACCGACCGAACCATTCCTATTTACTGAAAGACAGCCACTTTCAAGTGTTTCATTATTATTTGCCACAAAGTAACCTATACCATTATTATTGGCTGTAGCAGTAATATAAGGTACAAGTCCATCTATACGCTCTTTCTCATAGATGTCTCGCCCTGAAATAATTTCAGCAACATCCTCAATAAAGAACGCCTCCCAATTCCGAGAATCTAAAGACAGATTATTCATTTTGTTCTCCATTCTTTATATCTTCAAATAAATAACCTCTACCATGAGTTATTATATTAAACTCAAATGTTAGATAATCAGCCATTGTATTCTCAAAATCCTTTTCTGATGGTATCTCGTCATTAAAGTAGTAGAAGGCGTGTAACCACTCATCTTCTGCCTCAATAGTTGTTTCTACACAGAACTTGGTCTCAGCTTCAATTCTTCCAAACCATACATCAAGCAGATGTTGTCGTTTGTCTTTGGCACTTGTTGTCTCTTCCAAACCAATGTGCTTGCTCACCACAAATCCATCATCTTCAAAATTAATGAATTTACATAAATGGTTTTTATCATGCGGTATTCTTGCCGTAAATACGGCAATACACGGATTTGTACCCACTCCATAGAATGTGTTTTTGTTGAGGGTTATAACCCCCTCTAATGTATGGTGTTTCAGAATATTATTCTTTATATTCTGTTCTTCTTTACTCTTACCTGTAACCGAGGATTGAGGTATAATAACGATGGCTTTTGCGCCCTCTGTCAATGAATCAAGTAAATGCTCAGTAAAGCTAATCTCATACAAATCAGGATTAGCTTTAGAGCCTTGCGAGTATGGAGGGTTCATCATTCCTACGGTACAGCCTTTCAGCTGTATCTGTTTTGGGTTTTGCCGTAGAAAGTCCATATTATGCAAGTTGCTTTTGCCATCGCCACGCAAAATCATATTAGTAGTGGCGATGGTGAACATATAGGATTGCAACTCGATACCGAATAATTGGTCACGCTTGATACTCCTCCTCAGACTTTCATCATCTGTCATTTTTACCATTTTGTGCATCGCAGCAATTAGAAAGCCTGCCGTGCCGCAACATGGGTCAAAGACTTTATCCGTTGTTTTAAGTTGTGCCAACTCACAAAACAATTCAGTTATATGTTTCGGTGTAAGCACGATACCCAATGTCTGTCCATCTCCTCCTGAATAAGACATGAACTCACCATAAAACCGCCCTAAATAATCTTCGGCAGAATTGTGGTATCTGATATTCTTATATATGCTGTTATAGAGAAATTCGGTATAATGCTTTAATGGTGTTTTGCCCAATGTGTCGTCTTTCTCGTTAATTTTTGTAGTGTCTTTTATGACTGAGAATTGACTGAGTAATTTATCTCGTTTTGTATCGGGAGTAACATTGGCTCTTGCCAAATTACTCTTGATTGCTTCGTAAATCTTTTGCCCATCAGTTTTTATAGAGTCACCTATAAGGGATTCAATAGAGAATGTCTTATATTCAATTTCACGTAAAGCAAGCATTATCCCCGACACAACCAACGGTTTTTGCTCTGTTGTCAAATTTCCATAGTTGCGCAGGTCATTATGCAGTTTCTCGGCATCTTTCAGAATTTCTGCCGTTGTCTTTTCTACATCCGTTTCTTCACATAGTATTTCTTTCAGATAATACTCATCAATATTGGCTTCATTGAAAGAGATGAATGTTTCAACATCAGGCAATTCTTGATAATCGCCACGTTCATTGACAAATATCGGTGTAATCCTATGATGTTTTTCATTTCCCGATACACCAAGAGCTATGATTTTATTATACGAGGTGTTTACAGCTAAATGCAAAGCATAGTATAAAGCTCCGTTGACGGCATAATCCTTTACAACTTTAACTTCTTGCGACAACAAATCATTTTCATCTTTGTAAATGTGTTGGGCAAGTGATGCTTTGTCTTCTATTACAAGGATAAAATCCTTGACCACCCCACAATATTCGGGATAGCCTGCATAACCTGTTTTTGATTTAGATGCAGTTCTTAACGCTTCATCTATTTCCTTTATATCACACCCTTGTGGAGTTAGATGAATATTGGCTTCCTGCAATAATTCATAAACCCAAAGGTCTGTCTTAACCTCTTTTTTCGCCATACGGAGAACGTTCTTTAATTAGATTTGGGACAAGTAAATCCCGTACATCAACATTCAAAATATCGGCAATTTGATACAAGACAGGAATAGGAGGTTGTATTTTATTAGTTGCGTATAGATTTACCATATTGAAACTTTTTCCAAGTAAGCCAGCTAATTCCGTCTGACTTAACCCTTTTGTTTCCAAAACCTCTTTTATCTTATTCATACCCGACATTTTGCCTTTACGAATGCAAAGGTACACAATTTTATTTGGTAGGCGATGAGTTCTGAAAGAAAAGTTGTATCTTTGCAGTCGAAACAACAGTTAGAGTAGAAATGAACATTGAATATGGTAGTTCCAAAGAAGTTAAATGTTATCGAGATTTTGTATTAAATCCCGATAATCGTAATGCCTCAAGAGCATTTTCAAAGACTTTTGGTGCTAACCTAATGGAACCAGCAAAAAAGTTGCATGACCGATTGAGGAAATATGTTTCAGCTGGAGCCTATAATGCCATGTTTGGTCAAACAGATAATCGAATAGAAATAAAACAAGGATGTGCTAAAAAAGCCCCCTTGATTTTGAAAGTTCGTGTTGGACGAGGACCAAGAAAATTCTTTAATCATATCATTGATGAAGAAAATAATTTATTATTGGCACAAGATTGGCAAGGAGATTTCAACTCAATAATGACAATATATGTTATTGCTGTAAATAATCACGATTATAACAATATATAAAATGGCTGCACTTGAAAAAATACCTGTATTAAACCCTTTGACGCTGCGCAATACAGTCGGAGGGGAACTTGCTGATATATTCGAGGCTCGCGGTATTAAGAATTTCGAAGAACTTATCGGCATTAAAGATTTAAGGAGTAAGGAACAACTATCAAATAAAGCATTACGAAAAGCTGCTGAAATATTGGACGATTCTAATGTGTGTGAATATTTGGCTGATTTTCAGAAGGAGTATTTGGAAGAAAAGCCACGGTATGTGGCTAATTACAATCAGGCAAAAAAGACATATACCAAGCTAAAAAAAGTATTGCCTTTGCTGCGTGGTGAATTCACGGAAGGGTATGATATTCTTGATGATATTTTAGATTTCTTTGGTGTGAATTCCGACACGGAAATTTTTGAAACTTCCGAAAAACGAGCTGCTCTATTCCGTTCCCAAAATAAAATTGAGGTTGACTCAATCAATCTTCATGCTTGGTTGCGTCGTGGTGAACTTGATTTTAACACCCTCAATCTCCCTGATTACAATGAATCAGAATTAATGAATTGGATTGAATCAAGAGAATGGATGGCTCATATTGAAGATGTTGAATACTTCAAATCTTTACCTTTAATATTTTCCCGCTTTGGTGTAGGTTTGGTTTTTGTTCCCTCTCTGCCTAAAACTGTTTACGGAGCAATTCGTTGGATTGAAAACAAACCTCTCATTCAGATTTCGGATCGTGGACACGACCTTATATCTTGTTGGTTTACTCTCTTTCATGAATTAGGACATGCTATCAAACATAAGAATGTTGAAATTTACGAAGGCGAGATAAACGAATCGAAAGCCAAGCAAAACAAACGGGAAAAAGAAGCCAATAAGTTTGCCAATGAATACTTGTTCAATGGAGATAATTTGCGAAAAGCCGTATTTGACCGAAAACGTACTGGGTTGCCTATGACTGCAAACTTGTTGGCAGAAGAGTTTAATGTACAACCTATATTCGCTTCGTATTGGCTGCTAAAAGCGCAATATGCGCCAGCTTTTCAACGCAGAATTCAGATTGATTTTGTATCACAATATCAGTGATTAAGGAATTCACTAATAAAAAAACTGTTGGAATAGAATCACCAACAGTTTTTTTATTGAAGCACTCCTAATTTCAAATTTATTCGTATTTTGGTATACACAACGAGTTGCTAAGAAAGCAGAGCAGAATACAGCAACAAGAACGGTTGGCAAATCGTTACCTCAAAATCGGGTTATCTACCCAAAGTCCTTATTTTAAGGGAATAAGGAGGTTATTCCAAAATTACCAGAATATTTTGAGTCTTGCAAGGTAAAGAACTCTTAATGGGGTCCTTTTTTTCTGTGAATCTGTAAATACAAAATTCACCCCTTCCGGATGTTATTTTGGTTTAATTTTTATACTTTTGCTTCTGATTATTAACAGTCAGAAAGGGGTGCCTGAATATTACGGGCTGAGATTATACCCATTGAACCTGCTCCGGGTAATGCCGGCGAAGGGATTCCATAACAGATGTGCGCCTTTCTGTTATAATTTTAGCACAAATGAATAAAAAATTTTGGATGATAACCGCCTTACAGGTGTGCGGTTTATCCGTGTTTGCGAAACAGGAGACCGCCGACACACTGCGTCATGTTGATCTGGATGAAGTGCAGGTCATTGCCACCCGGGCAACGGCACATACGCCGATAGCCTTTGTAAACATGGACAAGGAAACCATCCGGAAACAGAATGCCGGACTGGATGTCCCTTTCCTGCTGACTATGACACCGTCCGTGCTTACTACTACGGATGCTGGTTCCGGCATCGGCTATACCACCATCCGGGTGCGGGGAACGGATGCTACCCGTATCAACGTCACGGCAAACGGCATCCCCATGAATGATGCAGAAAGCCATTCCATTTTCTGGGTCAATACGCCTGATTTGGCATCTTCCCTGAAAGACATGCAGATACAGCGGGGGGCAGGGACTTCCACCAACGGAGCCGGAGCTTTCGGCGGGAGCATTAACATGCAGACGGAGAGTTCGGCAATTACTCCCTATGCGGAATTAAGCGGTTCGTACGGTTCTTTTCGGACTCAAAAGGAGACGGTGAAAGTCGGTTCCGGATTGCTGCACGAACGTTGGGCTTTTGATATGCGGCTTTCCCATATCAAAAGTGACGGCTACCGCGACAGGGCTGCCGCTAAACTGAAGTCCTATTTTGCGCAGGCAGGTTACTACGGAGATAAAACCACCGTTAAATTAATCACGTTCAGCGGGAAGGAAGAAACCTATCACGCTTGGGACGGTATCCCTAAAGAGATGCTGGAAACCGACCGCACCTACAACCCGAACGGGGAGATAAAGGAAAACGGTGTGGTAACAGGGTTTTATAAAAACCAGTTGGACGTTTACCGCCAAACCCATTACCAATTGCTTTTCAACCACATCTTCAATCCCGTGTGGAATCTCAATGTGGCGTTCCACTATACAGACGGAGAGGGGTATTACGAAGAGTATAAAAATCAGCGTACTTTAAAGGAATATGGGCTGGAGCCTTATTTCGTGCCCGGTAGTTCTGAACTGGTGAAAAAAAGTGATCTGGTGCGCCGGAAAAATGTAGATAGCGATTTCGGGGGCATGGTCTTTTCCCTTAACTATCAGTCGGAAAAATTGCAGGTCTCTCTGGGGGGAGGGGCGAACAAATACGTTAACGACCACGACGGGAAAGTGCTTTGGGTGAAAAACTACATCGGTTCTTTGTCGCCCGACCATACTTTTTATGAAAATACCGGAAAGAAAACGGATGTCAATCTCTATGGGCGTCTGAATTATGAATTGGTTCGTAACTTTAATTTTTATGCCGATTTACAGTATCGTCACATCCGCTATACTATCCGGGGCGTGAATGACACCTGGGACTGGAATGCCGGCTGCATGCAGCCTCTTGACCTGGACAAATCGTTTGGCTTTTTTAATCCCAAAGCGGGAGTTTTTTGGCGGATAAATGAAAATAACAACCTCTATGCTTCTTTTGCCGTAGCACAAAAAGAGCCTACCCGCAACAATTACACAGACGGATTCTTTACTGAATTGCCGAAGGCGGAACAGCTTTTTGATTATGAATTGGGCTATTCGTTCCGTTCCCGGTGGTTTACAGCGGGAGTGAATCTTTATTATATGGATTACAAAGACCAGTTGGTGCTGACGGGGCAGTTGAATGAAATCGGGGAAGCCGTGTCTGCCAATGTTAAAGACAGCTATCGTTCGGGTATGGAATTGTCGGCAGGAGTGAAGATTACCGATGGGTTGCGCTGGGATGTCAATGCCACCTGGAGCCGCAACCGCATTAAGCACTATACCGAATACCTGAGTGATGTGGATGCCGATTGGAACGAATTGTATAACAGCGACGGCAGCATTTCCCAAACGGCGAATTATCTGGGTTCCGCTCCCATCTCTTTTTCGCCCGATTTTATGCTCAACAGTCTGATAGCTTTTACTTACAAAGGAGTGGATGTTTCCCTGCAATCCCAATATGTGGGTAAACAATACCTGAACAATTCCGGTGATGAGGCATGTACGCTCGACGCTTACTTTGTCAGCAATCTGAACCTCAGCTATACCTTCGGGCTGCCGTTTGCCAAATCGGTGACGGTAGGGGTCTCTGTCTACAACCTGTTTGACGAAGAGTATGAAAGTAACGGATATGCCAGCCGAACGGCGGTGTACCCCTCTTCCGGCGGGACAAAACCGGCAGGCGTGCGTCCGGAAATCGTGCCCTATGCCGCTTATTATCCCAATGCGGGTATTAACGCATTGGCTTATATTACGTTCCGTTTTTAATTTTGGCTTATGGATGGATTGGAAATCACCGGGACATTGGTCGGCTTGCTCTATCTTTGGTTTGAATACAGGGCGAGCATCTGGCTTTGGGTGGCGGGTATTGTCATGCCTGCCCTCAGCTTGTTTGTGTACTATCGTGCCGGATTGTATGCGGATTTCGGTATCAATATTTACTACCTGCTGGCGGGTGTTTATGGCTGGTCAATGTGGCTTCGGGGTGCTTCCGGTAAAAAGGAGCTTCCTGTGATTCATACGCCTGTCCGGCAGATTATACCCTTGACATTGGCCGCTACCGGATTGTTTCTGCTGATAGCCTGGATACTGATACGCTTTACGGACAGCACCGTTCCCTGGCTGGATAGTCTGACAACGGCGTTGAGTATCGTTGCCATGTGGATGCTGGCCTACAAACAGGCGGAACAGTGGTGGGTGTGGATTGTGGTGGATGCTGTCAGTTGTGGTCTCTATTTTTATAAGGGATTGCCTTTTTATGCCGTTTTGTACGGTTTGTATACCGTGATCGCCTTTTTCGGTTATTTCAAATGGCTGAAAATGATGGAAAGCAGGGAATGATTTCCGGATTTACTGCATGAGTACACAAAAATGCACAAAAGGTTCGTCCCGATGTGCATTTTTGTTTGTAATTCCGTATGTTTGCCTTCTGAACCGAAATTCATAGAGGAATGAAATACTATCCTTTGGGGTGGGGAGAGGGTTTGCCGCAGGTTGTGATTCTGGCGGACGGTGCGTTTCCCCGGAATGCTCTGGCAGTGGAGATGTTGCGGAAGGTTCCGGCAGTGGTGTGTTGTGACGGGGCAGCCCATAAGTTGTTGGCGCATGGTGTACAACCGACGGCGATAGTCGGTGACGGCGATTCGCTTTCCCGGAAAATACGGGAGCACTATGCTGCGATTATACACCAGGAAAAAGAGCAGGAAACGAATGACCTGAGCAAAGCTTTCCGCTACTGTCTGGTACAAGGCTGGCAGGATATACTTATTCTGGGGGCAACGGGAAAAAGGGAAGACCATACCTTGGGAAATGTGAGCCTGTTAATGGATTACATGCAGCAGGCGCGGGTGCAGATGATGACAGACTATGGGCTTTTTACCCCCGTGTGCGGGGATGCTGAACTGGAGTCCTTTCCGGGTCAGCAAGTGTCAGTGTTCAATATGGGATGTACCCGGCTGGCTGGGGAGAACCTGGTTTATCCGCTGTCGGTATTCACCAACTGGTGGCAGGGCACCCTGAATGAATCCACCGGAAAGAGTTTTAAGCTCTTGACGGATGGAAAAATATTGGTTTACCGGACACTGAAACGCGATGGGGAATGATGTAGTTGTTGGACTGTATTGCTGTTTCGTTGCTGGTGAGAGTTGTTTAACCGCTATCGGATGAGTAATTTATTCCGGAGAATAATAAGCAGAATTTAAAAATACCAAAATAACGTAATATGAAGTATTGTCTTTTCTTATGGTTGTTCCTCTTGGTGGGAATGGTGCGTGTTCAGGCTGCTGCCGGGGACGTGATTCGTGTCTCGACTGCTGCCACTGATTTGATATTCCGGGTCGGGACGGACGGGCGTCTTTATCAGGCGTATTGGGGAGAACGTTTGCTAAATGATTCGGATCTCGGTTGTTTTTCCGGGAAATCCGCTAAAGGTTGGGAGGTATACCCCGGTTCCGGCATGGAGGATTATTTTGAACCGGCTTTGGGTATCGCACACCAGGATGGCAATATGGCCACTTTGCTGAAATATGTCTCTGTTGAGAAACATGAAATAGACGCCAATGTGACGGAAACGGTCGTTGCGCTCCGGGATGAAGTCTATCCCGTAGAGGTAAAATTACATTACATGGCATTTCACCGTGAAAACATCATCAAGGCATGGAGCGAAATCCGCCACCGTGAAAAAAAGCCGGTGCGCATGTTCCGCTTTGCCTCTTCCATGCTCTACCTGGAGGCTCCCCGCTATTTTCTTACGGAGTTCAGCAGCGACTGGGCTAAAGAAGTGAGGATGAGCTCGCAGGAATTGCAGTTCGGGAAGAAAATCCTGGATACCAAGCTGGGCTCCAGGGCTGCCATGCATGTACAGCCTTTTTTTCAGTTGGGGATAGGTCAGGAGGTGTCTGAAAATCATGGGAAAGTGTTGGTTGGAACAATCGGGTGGACGGGAAATTTCCGTTTTACTTTTGAAGTCGATAACCTGGGCAATCTGCGTGTCATTTCGGGAATCAATCCGTATGCTTCCGACTATGAACTCCAACCGGGAGAATGGTTTAAAACGCCGGAATTTATTTTTACACTCAGCGATGAAGGCACGGGGAAAGCCAGCCGTGATTTCCACGATTGGGCGCGGCGATACCAGGTGAAAGACGGATTGGGAGAAAGACTGACCTTGCTCAACAATTGGGAAAATACCGGCTTTGATTTCAATGAGGAAAAATTGTTGGCATTGATGCAGGAAGCCCGGCATTTGGGTGTTGATATGTTTTTACTGGACGATGGATGGTTCGGCAATAAGTATCCGCGCAAAGACGACCGGGCGGGACTGGGTGATTGGGATGCAACTGCTGCAAAATTGCCACGGGGAGTAGGAGCACTGGTAAAAGGGGCGGAAAAAGCAGGCGTGAAATTCGGTATCTGGATAGAACCCGAAATGGTAAATCCGAAAAGCGAATTGTTTGAAAAACACCCGGAATGGGTCATTCACCTGCCCAACCGCGAGTTGTATTATTTCCGGAATCAGTTGGTACTGGACCTGAGTAATCCGAAAGTGCAGGATTTTGTTTATGGCATTGTTGACGGACTCATGACGGAAAATCCGGAAATCGCCTTTTTCAAATGGGATTGCAACAGTCCGATAACCAATATCTATTCTCCTTATCTGAAAGAAAAACAGTCGCAGTTGTATGTAGACCATGTGCGGGGCATTTACCGGGTATTGGAACGTCTGAAAGCCAAATATCCTCATTTGCCCATGATGTTGTGTTCGGGAGGGGGCGCCCGTTGCGATTACGAAGCATTGAAGTATTTTACGGAATTTTGGCCGAGTGACAATACCGACCCTCTGGAACGTATTTTCATTCAGTGGGGATTTTCCCAGCTTTTCCCTTCCCAGGTATTGTGTGCGCACGTTACGGGGTGGGGACGGCAGCCCTTGAAATTCCGGGTGGATGTGGCCATGATGTGTAAACTCGGTTTTGACATCGGAATAGCAGGCATGAGTGAGGAAGAGCAACTGTTCTGCCGGGAAGCGGTAAGCCATTTCAAACGGCTTTCGCCCGTCATTCTGCAAGGCGATTTTTATCGTTTGGTATCTCCCTATGAAACAAATCATGCTTCGGTGATGCACGTAGCTAAAGACCGCGGGAAAGCAGTCGTATATGCTTACGACATGCATCCCCGTTTCGGGGAAAAACTGTTTCCGGTCAAATTACAGGGACTGGATCCGCAGAAAAAGTACAAAGTGGAGGAGATCAATCTGCTGCCGGGGAAAAAATCCCGTCTGAGAGAGAATGACGCCGTTTTCAGCGGCGATTACCTGATGAAAGTGGGACTGGACCTTTTGACTACCGCCCATACCTCCAGCCGGATCATAGAGCTCACAGTTCAGTAGACGGGAGAAAAAGTAACTTTTGAGTCCGGGGAAACGTTTCATTTTTAGTGATATACATTCATTCATTATGGACTTCCGGATAGAAAAAGATACTTTGGGAGAGGTAAGGGTGCCAGCGGACGCATACTACGGAGCACAGACTCAACGGAGTGTAAATAATTTCAAGATAGCCCGGGATACGGACCGCATGCCGGAACGTATCATCCGGGCCTTCGCTTATTTGAAAAAAGCTGCGGCTTGTGTAAATCGGGACGCTGGAATATTGCCGGAAGAGAAATGCGAGGCGATTGTCCGGGTGTGTGATGAAATCCTGAACGGGAAATGGTCGGAGCAGTTCCCTTTGGTGGTGTGGCAGACAGGAAGCGGCACACAGACAAACATGAATGTCAATGAAGTGATTGCCAACCGGGCGCATGTACTTCGCGGGGGAAAACTCACGGACAGGGATAAGTTTTTATCGCCCAATGACGATGTAAACAAATCGCAGTCTTCCAATGATACGTTCCCTACAGCGATGCACATTGCCGCCTATCAGATACTCACCGAAAAAACTCTGCCGGGATTGGAAAAGCTCTGCCGGGCATTGCAAGTGAAGAGCCGGTTATTTATGCCGGTAGTGAAGATCGGACGTACTCATTTTATGGATGCCACCCCCCTGACGTTAGGGCAGGAATTCAGCGGTTATGCGGCTCAGTTGGAGCATGGCTTACAGGCTGTCCGGAACACTTTGCCCCGCTTGGCGGAGTTGGCTTTGGGCGGAACGGCTGTCGGGACTGGATTGAATACTCCTCCGGGCTATGCGGAGCAGGTGGCCCGGAAGATTGCCGGACTTACCCGTCTCCCTTTTGTTACGGCTTCGAATAAATTTGAGGCGCTGGCAACTCATGATGCTTTGGTCGAAGCGCATGGCGCATTGAAAACAGTGGCAGTCAGTCTCATGAAAGTTGCGAATGATATCCGGATGCTGGCTTCCGGGCCGAGGGCAGGTATCGGGGAAATCCATTTGCCTGAAAATGAACCCGGTTCCTCTATTATGCCGGGAAAAGTGAATCCCACCCAATGCGAAGCCCTGACAATGATTGCGGCACAGGTTATGGGAAATGACGTGGCGATAAACATCGGAGGCGCTACCGGGCATTTTGAATTGAATGTTTTCAAACCGGTGATTATCCGGAATTTTCTGCATAGTGCCCAATTGATCGGAGAGGGATGTGAAAGTTTTGCCTTGCATTGTGTGGAAGGCATCGAGCCTGTGCACGAAGTCATCAGGCGGCATTTGAATGATTCGCTGATGTTGGTGACAGCGCTGAATCCGCATATCGGGTATTATAACGCCGCTGCGATAGCCCAAAAGGCTTACCGGGAAGGCATTACCCTCCGGCAAGCGGCCTTGGATTCCGGTATGGTGACGGCAGAACAGTTTGATGCTTGGGTTAATCCGGCAGAAATGACCGGGAGAAAAGAAAAAGGAGAGTTATCGTGACGGATAGGGGCGGAGAAAAAGCTGAATAATTGTAAAAAAAAGCTGTAAATCCTTTCGGATAATCCTTCGTTTTATTATGTTTGTAGAGGTGAGAGAATAAAACGAGGTGTTATGATGCAGACACAGGAAGATTTTGACCAGCTGCTCGCTGAGCGACAGGCGATTTTCATGAAAAAAGTGGTGGCAGGCAGAAGTGAAGAAGATGCGGAGCGTATATTGGATGCTTACGAATTTGCCCACAGAGCCCACGAGGGACAATACCGCAAAAGCGGCCATCCTTATATTATCCATCCCGTTTCGGTGGCGACTATTGTGGCCGATGAACTGAAACTGGGAACGAATCCGGTTATTGCGGCACTCTTGCATGATGTGGTGGAAGACACGTCCCATACGGTAGATGAAATCCGTGAACGTTTCGGGGAAGACGTCGCTTTTTTAGTACGGGTGGTGACCAAACAGAAAAAGACCGTTTATGAAATGTCCAAGCAACTGGATAACTTCAAACAGATGCTGGATTCCATTAATTACGACATCCGGGCTTTGTTGATTAAATTAGCCGACCGTCTGCACAATATGCGTACACTGGATAGCATGAGTCCCGATAAGCAGATGAAAATTGCCGGGGAAACGGACTATTTTTATGCCCCTTTGGCCAATCGTTTGGGGCTCTACCGTGTGAAGACGGAACTGGAAAACCTGAGTCTCCGCTTCCGGACGCCGCTCGAATATGCGGAACTGGAGCATCAGATTGCCTTGTTTGAAGAAGAAAACAAAGAGACTATTGAGCGTTTTTTGCAACCCATCCGGCGACGCTTGCAGGAATGCGGGATCAAAGCCAGGGTCAGTTGTAAAAACCGGGGAGTGTGTGCCATCTGGCGGAAAATGCAGTTATCGGGATTGTCGTTCAGGCAGGTAGAGCCTTTACAGATAATCCCGATTGTTTTTGAAGCGAATCCGGAGAGGGGTATATCTGAAAAGAACCAGTGTCTGGAGATTTATTCCGCTTTGACGGATTTATATAAAGAAAAGCCGGGGAGCCTTGTCAATTATGTCGATTCGCCGAAAGAGAACGGCTATCAGGCCATTCATTGCAAAGTGATGTGCAGCAGCGGGCAGTGGCTGGAAGTACACATTGCTTCCGAAAGGATGGACTATAATTCGGCGTTGGGGTGTGTTGCTGCGGGAAAAGGGGTGGAACACTGGGTTGAAACATTCAAAGCCGTCCTTCATGATATAGCCGATTGCGGTAAGGAAGACGGATTTATAGAAAATGTGGTATGTAATTTCTACAATGACGACATTATTGTCTTCACTCCCAAAGGCCACAGCGTTGCCTTGCCCAAAGGGGCTACGCCTGTGGACATGGCGTATGAGATACACACCGACATTGGAAACCATGCCAAATATGCCCGCATTAACGGGCAGTTGGCGTCTTTGCGTACTGTGCTGAAAAGGGGGGACCGGGTGGCTATCGGTACGGAGGAAGAGGCTTGCCCGCAGGAAGAGTGGCTTGGATTTATCAAGACCTATAAAGCCAGAAAGGCGGTGACTAATTTTTTACGCAAGGCGAAAGCCGGGCAGATGCCTTCAGCCTACCGCTTGTGTCCGGATTGTTGTCCGTTGCCGGGGGATGAGGTGTCGGGTTTTCGGAATGAAGATGGTACGATCACGGTACACAAACGCAATTGCCACAAAGCTATTTCTTTGTCCGCAAAAGCCGGCGATTCTATTGTTTCGGTCAATTTGCAGGCGGATGAAAGGAGAAAATTTCCCGTCTCTATTTGTGTGAAAGGCATTGATCGCGATAAACTGCTTTTCGATTTGGTGAAGGTGATTTCAATAGATTTGAATCTGCCGATAGACGGTATCTCCATTACGGTGACCGACTCTATCGCCGATTGCGTCTTCGGGCTTGAGGTGAGCTCTGTGGACGAACTTACCGCCGTCTTCGTCTGTCTTAGTCAGGTTCGTGGTGTCGAAGAAGTCAAACGCAAGAGTTAAGAATGGCAGTTCTGTTTTTTTGCATTATTTTTGTAGAAAATTTAATATTTGGAGCTATGAGACTTATTATTCAACCGGACTATCAGAATGTGTCGCAATGGGCGGCGAATTATGTGGCGGCGAAAATCCGTCAGGCGAATCCTACCGAGGAAAAACCTTTTGTATTGGGGCTTCCTACGGGATCTTCGCCGCTGGGCATGTATAAGGCGCTGATTGAGCTGAACCGCAAGGGGGTGGTCTCTTTCAAGCATGTGATTACTTTCAATATGGATGAATATGTAGGTCTGCCGGAAGAACACCCCCAGAGTTACCACTCTTTTATGTGGAACAATTTTTTCAGCCACATTGACATTCAGCCGGAACACGTTAATATCCTGAATGGAAATGCGCCCAATCTGGAGGAAGAGTGTGAGAACTACGAAAACCGTATAAAAGCGGCAGGCGGTATTGATTTGTTCCTGGGCGGTATCGGTCCTGACGGGCACATCGCTTTTAATGAACCGGGTTCTTCCCTGGCATCCCGTACGCGGGTAAAAACACTCACTACCGATACGATTATTGCCAATTCCCGTTTTTTTGACAATGATGTCAACCGGGTACCGAAGACCTCTTTGACAGTAGGCGTAGGAACCGTGCTGGATGCTAAAGAAGTGCTGATTATCGTAAACGGACACAACAAAGCCAGGGCATTGTATCATGCTGTGGAAGGAGCTGTAAATCAGATGTGGACCATCAGTGCACTGCAACTCCACCGGAAAGGAATTATTGTGTGTGATGATGCGGCAACAGTGGAACTAAAAGTGGGGACTTACCGTTATTTTAAAGACATTGAGTCTGCCCATTTGAATCCGGATTCCTTGTTATAAGAGAAATAAAGAAAAGCGGGCAATGGAAAAGATCCGGAAAAGGGATTTTTCCATTGTCCGTTTTGTTTGACCAAGAGAATTTATGAACCGGCGTATACTTCGGATTGCGATACCTTCCATTATCTCTAACATTACTGTTCCTTTGCTTGGACTGGTGGATGTGACCATTGTCGGTCATATGGGAGATGCTGCCTATATCGGTGCTATTGCTGTCGGAGGAATGTTGTTCAACATCCTCTATTGGAATTTCGGTTTCTTGCGGATGGGCACGAGCGGCTTGACTTCACAGGCATACGGGCGCAAAGACCGTGCGGAAGAGATGAGGGTGCTTGCGCAGGCTTTGGGTGTGGGGGTGGTTTCTTCGCTGTGTATTCTGTTGTTGCAATATCCGGTGGAGCAGTTGGCTTTTACTCTTCTGGAAGCCAGTGTAGGCGTGGAAGCCTATGCCATACGTTATTTCCGGGTCTGTATTTGGGGGGCACCTGCCGTATTGATGCTCTATGGATTTAAGGGGTGGTTTATCGGAATGCAGAATTCCCGGTTCCCGATGTTCATAGCGATAGCTGTCAATTGTATCAATATTTTATGCAGTCTGTTTTTGGTGTTTGTGTTGCATTGGAAAGTCGAGGGCGTCGCCTTGGGAACCGTCATTGCCGAGTGGTGTGGTTTGGGTATGGCTGTTGTTTTGTGGATGAGGCGCTATGGTTCTCTTTGGGAGCGCTTCACGCTTCGGGGAAGTCTGCAATGGGCTGCCATGAAGCGTTTTTTCAGCGTGAACCGGGATATATTTTTTCGCACGGTTTGTCTGATTGCCGTGACGGCTTTTTTCACCTCTACGGGGGCGCGTCAGGGAGATACGATTTTAGCTGTAAATACCTTGCTGATGCAGTTATTTACACTGTTTTCCTATATCATGGATGGTTTTGCCTATGCGGGAGAGGCTTTGGTGGGACGTTATATCGGTGCCTGTAATGTTCGGAATCTCCGGCATGCCGTCCGGAATCTTTTCGGGTGGGGTGTCGGATTGTCGCTGTTGTTTACTTTGCTGTATGGGGTGGGGGGAGAGCGTTTTTTGGGACTTCTGACAGGAGAGCGGGAGGTGGTTGAGGCTGCCGGGCGTTATTTTTATTGGGCGCTTGCTGTTCCCCTTTCCGGGTTTGCTGCTTTTCTCTGGGATGGTATATTGATAGGTGCTACGGCCACCCGGCAGATGCTTTGGGCGATGTTAATTGCTTGTGCTTCATTTTTTCTGCTCTGCTATTTCTTTTCCGGCACGACGGATAACCATGCCTTGTGGGCGGCTTTTCTGGTATATCTTGTATTGAGAGGACTTTTGCAAACATGGTGGGGACGGGTTATCCTTTCCCCGGATTACTGTGAAAAGTTGTCCGGAAAATAGCTGTTTTTTATTTTCTTCTTTTGAAAATAATCCGGAGAAAAGAAGAGTTTCTCCGGATTACTGGGATTTGCCTATTCTACTTTTTCTACACGGATGCTGTCTATGAACAGCCCTTCCTGGGTGGCCGTGAGGGTACTGTAACTACGGATTTCAATCCGCAGTTTTGTTGCGCCAGCCGGGGCTTTGAAGATATTTCCGGCATATACATCTTCATAGCCTTCTGTGCGGTATCGGTAGGAAGAGGAGCGGATGGCTTCGGAATTCAGATTGGCGGTGCCTGCCATCCAGGTTCCCCAATGACGCCATTTTATTTCGTCGGAAGGACTGTTGACAAACAGATGCAGTTGATAGCATTCACCTGCCGTGACTTCGATGTCCTGATACAGGTAAGTCTTGCCTCCCAGCCGGACGGCTTTTTTCCCATCCAGTACAGGAGAGGTGATGAGGTTTACTTTCCTGTCGCTTCCTCCTCCGTCTAATTTCCAGCCGGGAGGAATTTCGTCGTCGTTTCCTTGTTCAAAACTGCCGTTCTGTACCAGGTTTATTCCGTTTCCTTTTCCTTCGCACGGTACTTCCGGAAGTTGGATATACCAGTCTTCTTCCCGGATGATGGTTTCGTCCCATTCTGAAATCTTGGTAGAAAACTCAATTTGGCGGGTATTTTCCGGTGAGCCGAAAATTGCCCGTACCTCGGTGATGCGGTTGGAAAGAATGGAGTCTATAGTATGGGCAGGGGTGTTTTCGGAAGCCACTCCGGCTTTGTATGCCAGAGTGAGGGTACTGCTTTTGACTGGAGGAAATACAAGTATATTGGTTACGGAACGTCCGGTCTTATCCGGCTGATTGGCAGCTTTGGTTACAGTGACGGTCTCTCCGGAATATTTGCCCAGGAGATTCATTTTTGGAGGAATGTTGGCTACCCGGATATGCAGGTCGTTCATCCAGTCGGGGATATTTTCGATAATCACCCTGACACATCCGACCTTGCGTTCTACATCAAAGAGAATCGGTTCGGTATTTTTACTCCCGACGGTAAACTCGGATTTTCCCAGCAGGTAATCTCCGGCTTCCTGCCGGAAGGAGGCGTTCTGCTGTAAAGAAATAAAAACTTTTGAAGGTGTACTGCCGGCTGTGTATTCCCACGCATCTGGTTCATCACTGTTGGCGATGCAATAGCCGGTGTAGCGGCCTTCGGGGATTTCCACTTGAAATGGATTGTCTTGGGAGATTCCGGATGAGGGAATACTGTAGGCTGTCAGTTGATTTTGGGAGTCAAACAAAAACAATTGGAATCCTGCCGGAGGGCGTGTCGATGTGCTGGAGGAGGTTCTGACGTACATGGCTACTTCTTTTTCTTTTGCGGATTCATTCCAGGGTTCTGTTTCATGGTGACAGGCACACGCGATTGCCACTATGACCATCGTTACGACTTTTTTCATTGTGTTTAGGATTTAATGATAAAATGTGATGCAACATTCCCCGTAGGGAATAGGGAGAGGTACCACACACCAGCGTCAGTAGTATAAAATTAACCTATTTAAATCACTTACCGATGGATGGATGGAAAATAATGACAGGATTTTGCAATATTTAACTATTGAATACAGAGAAGTGGAATGGAAATGTCATAGTAACAGACATCGTCAGGTGTTATGTTTGAAATCATAATAAAAAGGCAGATCAGTCGAGCATCAGACTGATGAAGCCTGGATTTTCAAATAGCAATTGGGTCAATTCTTCGATATTCATATCATGGTCGGTTTTATGGATTCCTGCTCCGGTACGGAACGCCCTTCCGTTCATGATACGGTAGTAGCCGTTATTGGAAGGGAGGTCGTTGTCGGTTACCCGTAAAAAGAGCGTTTTGCGCGGATGGGTGGAAGCATATACAGACAGAACCTGGAAGACGTCAATAATACGTGCCATGCCTTTCAGAGTTATTTTCTTACCGGTCCGGACCGGTACACGGCATTCGATTTCTCCCTTTTCCCACTTGTGGGCTGCGGCTTGCAGCAGGGCTTCTTTTTCTGTGTCACTTTCGTAAAACAATTCATTGACCAGTATTTTGTCCGGGAAGGGGAGGGCAAAGGCCATTCCTTTGATTTTGTTTTCGTTTTCCCTGAGCAAGAGAAGGGCACCTCCGGAAAGATACAAATCGTCCAGAATGGTTTTGAAATCTTCTGCTGTGTGTTGCACACAGTTTTCTCTTGTTTCCATGTGTCTTTTGAAATAGGGATAGAGCTCTTCCGGATTGAGGTTTTCTCTTGCCGGGAAACAAACAGCGGGATTGTTATTACGTACTGACAGATAATAATTTTCAGGCGTGTAGGCTAAGACGGGAGCGTAGCCCGCCCGTTTGTAGTAGTCGAATAACCAGGGTTCTTGGGGAATTAAAATGGAAAAGGCGTTTTTCCGGTTTTTCATCACATGAAAGGAGTCTGTCAGCAATTGGCGCATTATTCCCTTGGAGCGGGCGGAGGGATGGGTGCAGGCTCCGGAAATGTAGGAGGTCATGACCGTCTTTCCGTGCCATGTCATGGGGTAGGGAAGCATTTGAAGAGCTGACACTACCTGTTCGTTTTCCATACGGACCGCAGTGTCCTGTTCGTGATATTTCCGTTCGAAATAAAAACGGATGAAATCTTCTGTATCAGTGAAGCAGATACGCCAGAGGTTCATGATTTCTTCTTGCTTGCTCATCGGATTGTTTTTTGGGTTGCTATACATTTTTCCAGTAAAATGGAGGGGTGGTAAGAGAGCTTGGCCTGTCGCAGTCCTGGCATGCCTAAATCCTCTTCCCGGTTCACATAGATGTATTGCTCCGGCAGGTGGCGGGCAAATTCCTGATTGATGATGCTGTATGCGCCGTCGATGTGAATGTTTGCTTTTTCAAACTGCACGTCAAATGTGTCGTGGGTGACCGGACAACCGAAAGTAAAGGCGACAATTTCGCCTTTGACTTTGATGGCTCCGCCATGGAGTCCCAATTCTTCATAATGCTGAACGGCGTATGTCAGAGCCTGTCTTTCCTTTTGCAGGCTTTCCTGTTGCTGGAGGTCGTGTTCCATACACCAGCGCAGTTCAAAGTCAAGGCAGTCGGGGAGAATATCGGCTGTTAAAGGCAGGTATTCGTACTCGTATCCTTTCTTGAATTTATTGACGTGGTTGCGCTTGGGCTGATAATTTTTTCCTTTCAGTTCGGCGAGGTCCTTCCGTAAATAAATGTAGTCGAAATAATTGCGGTGCAGAGTATATTCAAACAGGTCCGGGAGGGCTTTTTCCAGGGTTTCCTGCATTTCGCCATACACCCCTTGTAAACGGAGCGGCTGACCTTCTCCGGCAGCTTCTTGTGCCAGTGCCTTTATGACCGGGGTGATATTGCCTGTTCCGGTGGGCATCAGATAGAGAGTGCGTTGGTCTTCCAGCTTGAACCGTACAATTAAGTAATTCTCCAGGACGGTATAGCTGCTTTCGTTACAGAAATGCCAGCAGCAGAGATTCGAAAAAGATAAATCACAGTCGCGCGAAGCGTGAGGAAAGGTGAAGGAGGTGATAATATCCTTGTCCGCGGGTGTAATCGGTCTGAAATGAATCATATGGTGTAACTTGTTCGTATACAGGATTTACGGAAGAATCCTTTAGGATGACGTATCCGTATCCATACTTTGAATTGTATGATTTTTATCCTATTATGAATTGTAAACAATCTTTCGTTTCTTTCTACGAAAATATTTTATTTTGGATTCAATGCGATGCAATGGAACAATTTTTTTTATGCAAACGAAAGCATAGTGTGTTGAATGTAGAGGGAAAAATGACTGCTAAAAAGGCAGGAGTGTGAAATATGAAATGTTTTGGTATGTTTTTTGTAGTATTTCCCTTCATGTTAAAAAAAAGAACCAAGAGTTACTAAATCATTATGGAGTTGTATATCAATAAAATTGCACATTATCTACCTGAAACAGTTGTACCTAATTCCTATTTTAAAGATATTAACGGGCTGGACGATGAGTGGATTTATTCCCGGACGGGGATAAAAAACCGGAGCAAGGCCGGTGTGGAGGAGAATACAAATACGATGGCTGTGAAGGCGGTTGAAGCCGGGGTAAAGGGGTTGCCTTATGCCATTGGGGAAGTTGATTTGATCGTAGCGGCGACTTATTCGCCCTATGACACGGTGGCTACTATGGCTCATACCGTGCAACATCATTTCCGTATTGAAAATGCTCAGTGTCTGAGTGTTTCGTCTGCCTGTTCTTCGTTGATCAATGCGATGGAGATTGCAGAGGGCTATTTCGCTGCGGGCAAAGCCCGCAAGGCTTTGGTCATTGCTGCCGATCATAACAGTAAATATGCAAATGAGACAGACCCGCAGAGCGGACACCTGTGGGGAGATGGAGCGGTTGCAGTGTTTATTTCCACGGAATCATGCAGTGAAAAGGATGCCCGGATTCTGAGCATTTACACCCGGGGTATGGGGCACATCGGGAAGGCGATGGAAGCTGTTCACCTGTTGCCGAAAGACGGTGGAATCTCTATGCCGGAAGGCCGGGACGTATTTATTCATGCTTGTCATTATATGGTGGAAGCCCTTAATAAAGCCGGAGAAAGATGTGGTAAGACTTTGGCGGATTTAAATTACATCTCTTCCCATCAGGCAAACCGGCGTATCATCAATACTATAGCCCGGCAGACCGGATTTCCGGAAGAGCATTTTCTCATGAATATAGAGGAACGGGGAAATACAGGTTGTCCCAGTTGTATGATTGCACTCTCCGAAAACAGGGAGAAAGTGAATAAAGGGGATTTGGTGGGGTTGACCGTTTTCGGCGGGGGATACTCCTGCGGTGCAATGATCTTGCAATTCTGAATGAAATCACAGGAATGAATCCGGAGGTTTCCGGATTTATTCCATCTTGTTGATAGTCAGTTCCGGTAAGGACTGGACAAATTGGAAAATGAGGCTTTGCTCGTTGAATTTCCGTATCTTGATAATCATCGTGACGCGGTAAACCCGGGCTTCACCGTAGTGTTCTTCTTCTGTGGAATAATGCGTGACGTGGTGCCCGTGTTTGTTAATATAGTTTGTAATTGTCTCCAGATTTTCTTTTTTCCCTGTCGAGAAAATGAGGAGAATGCTGTGGAGTCCCACTCCCGGCAGGAAAAGATGGGTTAGTTCCAGGCCCGCAAGAATTAATACTACGCCGGCAATTCCGATGTAATACATACCTCCTCCAATAACTAATCCGATGGCGGAGGTAGCCCATAAGCCCGCTGCGGTTGTCAGTCCTCTGACAAATTGTTTCTGGATGATAATGGTCCCGGCTCCGAGAAAGCCTATTCCACTGACCACTTGTGCCGCAATACGACTGGGGTCCAGTTTTACTCCGTCGCTGCCAATCATATCGGTAAATCCATGTTGGGATACAATCATGAAAAGCGCACTCCCTACGCATACTAAAAAGTGGGTACGCAGGCCGGCTTCTTTGGCCCGGTATTCCCTGTCGAGGCCGATAAGGGCACCGAAACAGGCAGCGGCGATCAGTCTTAATATTAAGTCCCAAAATAACATGGCGGTTAGTTTTTTTCAAAGGTATAATCTTTTATCCCTAAACTTTCATACGTATTGATCAGTTCTTTATCGTTGTCGGAGATTACTAACAGTTTATCGCCCGGACAAAGACGTGTTTTGCCTTTCGGAACCATGTAGTTGTTGTTGCGTTTAATCATTGCTACCAGCGTGTTGTCCGGAAGCGGCAGATTCATCAACAGTTCCCCTTTTTGCAGCAGTTCTTCGGTGATTTCGATTTCCGACATGGCGGACTTGATTTCCTCCGGCAGGGCCATGCCAAATGTATTTCCGGTTTTGGGAGCGGGTTCGCCCAAGCCTAGCCATTGGGCAACGGAAGGAATACTCATGCCTTGAACGATCAGAGACAGGATGGTGATAAAAAATACGACGTTAAAAATCAGATCGGCATGGGGAACGCCTGCAATTTGCGGATAGGTGGCGAAAATAATCGGTACGGCACCCCGCAAGCCGACCCATGAAACGAAAAGTCGTCCTTTGAAGGGAAGTTTGCGGAACGGAAGCAGGCACAGAAACACACTGACGGGACGTGCTACGAATATGAGGAAAATTCCCACTAAAAGTCCTAATGTTGCTACTCCCAACAGTTCATGCGGATTGACCAGCAGCCCTAACGTAAGGAACATTACAATCTGACACAGCCAGGCGAATCCGTCGAAAAAAGAAGTTACGCTTCTTTTGTGTACAAAAGCCCGGTTACCGACAATCACTCCACTGATGTATACGGCCAGATAACCGTTGCCGTGGAGCAGGTTCGTGAAGGAAAAGATAAAAAATACCAGTGCCAGCAGAAGTACCGGATAGAGCGATTCATACTGGATGTTGATTTTATTCAGTATGAGAACTGCCAGGCGACCGAGCAGGTAGCCGCATACGGCGCCTATGCCTAACTGGACGGAAAATTGTAGTGCCAGTTCACCGAAACTCATGCCGGCAGATTGTATCATCTGGATAAACAGGATGGTAAGCAGGTAAGCCATCGGATCGTTACTTCCGCTTTCCAGTTCCAGCATGGGGCGCAGATTGTGTTTCAGATGGAGCTTCCGGGAACGCAGGATGGAAAATACGGATGCCGAATCCGTAGATGACATCACCGAGGCAAGCAGCAGTGCTTCCGTGAGAGTTAAGGCAATGTGTTGACCGGTGAAGGCGGAAGTCCAGAATATGAACGCTCCGGTAATAAATGCTGTAATAAATACACCGAAAGTGGCTAATACTACCCCTTCACCGATGATGGGACGGATTTCATTCATTTTCGTGTCCATACCGCCGGAAAAAAGGATGATGCTCAAAGCAATCATACCGATAAACTGGGCTTGGGTGGGATTGTTGAACTGAATGCCTAAGCCGTCGCTGCCGAACAGCATGCCTACGACTAAGAAAAGAAGCAGGGCAGGCACTCCGAAACGGTATCCCGTTTTACCCGCCACGAGGCTGACAAACAGGAGAACAGAGCCGATAAGCAGTATGTTTTCAGTAGAAAAAAACATGAACAATGATTTTGATTAATAGGATTACCTGTTTTTGATTCCGTTTAGCAAAAGCTGTGCTATCCTCTTCCCCGGAGGAAATAGCCTATTGTCATGCAAAGATAGGCAAATTTTATCAATGATACGGTGGGGAAAAAGAAAAGTTAGCCGGGGTGCGCCTTGCCGGAGAGATGCTTTTTTAGTAAAAATTAGCATATCCCAATAATTTTTTTATAAAAGAATGATATAATCCGTAGGTTTAGTAATAGCTTTGCATAAATTTTGCTAAACATATCAATAAGAATATACTATGAAAATTCAGGAGTTAACGAGGATTCGGGTTCGTAAGGCAGGATTAATCGCCTTCAGTGCATTGTGTTTTGCCTGTGCCGGTAAGCAACAGCAGACGGGACAAGCTTTGCCGGAATATGCCGTTGTGACGCTACAGCCCGGAGAAGTATCATTGAGTGCATCTTATCCGGCTGTTATCCGGGGACGGCAGGATGTGGAAATCCGGCCCAATGTGAGCGGCTTTATTACGAAATTATGTGTGGATGAGGGGGCCATGGTGCGGAAAGGACAGGTGTTGTTCAGAATAGATCCGGTGCAGTATGAGGAGGCAGTGAATGTTGCGCGGGCAGCAGTAAAAGTTGCGGAGTCCAATGTGGCGACAGCTAAGTTGACGGTAAACAATAAGAGAGAGTTAGCAAAGAAAGCTATTATCAGTGAGTATGATTTGCAGATGGCGGAAAATACGTTGGCTTCTCAGCAGGCTGCTTTGGCGCAGGCGCAGGCACAGTTGGTGAACGCGGAAAAAAATCTGTCTTATACGGAAATAACCAGTCCGTCGGACGGGGTAGTTGGTACGCTTCCTTTTCGGGTAGGGGCATTGGTTAGTGCCACCTCTGCCACTCCTTTGACCATTGTGTCGGATATATCGCAGATGTATGTCTATTTTTCTATGACGGAAAAACAGTTGTTGAACTTGATTCGTCAGGACGGCTCTTCGAAAGAGGTGTTGGAAAAAATGCCGTTGGTGGAATTGGAATTGGCGGACGGGTCGCTTTATCCGGAAAAAGGAAAGGTGGAAACTATCAGTGGTGTGATTGACCAGGCAACCGGAGCTGTCAGTGTGCGGGCAACGTTTGATAACAGGCACCATTTGCTGAGGAGCGGGGGAACGGGTGTTGTGAAGATTCCGTCACAATTGTCCGGAGCGTTGGTGATTCCTCAGAAAGCTACTTATGAGATACAGGACAAGAAATTTGTGTATAAAGTGCAGGCCGATTCCACGGTAAGAAATGTGGAAATCGGAATATTCAAACTGGATGACGGGAAAAATTATGTGGTGACTTCGGGATTGAAGCCCGGAGACCGGGTTGTGACGGAAGGAGTGGGTACGCTGCGGAACGGAATCCGTATAAAACCGATTACACCGGAACAATCGGCGGCAAAAATACAGGCGATGACAGCTCCCCGGACAGAGGCTGAGAAGAAATAAATCCGTATAAAACCGAGAAAGATGAAGTTAGACCAATTTATAAACCGTCCGGTATTGTCGACGGTTATTTCCATTCTGATTGTTATTTTGGGGGTATTGGGGTTGGTATCCTTGCCTGTTTCCCAATATCCGGATATTGCGCCGCCGACTATTCGTGTTTCGACGACTTATACCGGAGCGAATGCCCAGACGGTGCTGAATAGTGTGATTGCTCCGCTTGAAGAGCAGATCAACGGGGTGGAAAACATGATGTATATGACTTCTACCGCCACCAATACCGGAGAAGCTACAATCGAGATTTATTTTAAACAGGGAACGGATCCCGATATGGCTGCCGTGAATGTCCAGAACCGGGTGACTAAAGCTCAGGGATTCCTTCCGGCAGAGGTCATCCAGGTGGGGGTGATTACGCAGAAGCGTCAGACAAGTATGTTGGTTGGATTCTCTTTTTACAGCTCTGACGATCAGTATGATACAAAGTTTCTTGAAAACTACATGAACATCAATGTCATTCCTGAAATCAAACGTGTTCCGGGAGTAGGGGATGCCATGGTGTTGGGAACGGATTATTCTATGCGTGTCTGGCTGAAACCGGATGTTATGGCTCAGTATAAACTTATGCCGGGGGATATTACTGCGGCTTTAGCGGAGCAGAATATTGAGGCTGCACCGGGGCAGTTCGGGGAAAGAGGAAATCAGTCTTTCCAGTACGTGATGCGGTATAAAGGCCGGTTGCAGACACCGGAAGAATTTGAAGACATTGTTATCCGGGCCAATTCGGACGGAGAGGTGCTGCGGCTGAAAGATGTGGCCAACGTAGAATTGGGACGCCTTACTTACGGGATGGAAAACAATGTAAACGGGCATCCGGGAGTAACGGCTATTATCTTTCAGACAGCAGGGTCGAATGCTACGGAGATTATTAATAATGTGGTGGGGTATCTGGATAAAATCGAACCGGATCTGCCCAGCGGAGTGAAGATCGCGACTTTGATTAATGCCAATGATTTCTTGTTTGCTTCTATTCATGAGGTGCTCAAAACGTTGATAGAAGCTTTTATCCTGGTGTTTTTGGTGGTATATCTTTTCTTGCAGGATTTCCGTTCCACGCTGATCCCGGCTATTGCTATTCCGGTAGCGTTGATCGGAACCTTTTTTGGGTTGTATCTGATTGGCTTTAGTGTGAATCTTTTGACGCTGTGTGCGATGGTACTTGCCATTGCTATTGTGGTGGACGACGCCATTGTGGTGGTGGAAGGGGTACATGCGAAACTGGATGAAGGATATACCTCTTCTAAAAAAGCCTCCATTGATGCAATGGGGGAACTGGGCGGGGCCATCGTTTCCATTACTTTGGTCATGATGTCTGTATTTATTCCGGTGAGTTTCATGACTGGAACTTCGGGTACATTTTACCGGCAGTTTGGTTTGACGATGGCCATCTCTATCGGTTTGTCGGCAATCAATGCACTGACACTGAGTCCCGCTCTTTGTGCGATGTTTCTGAAACCCCATCACAAGGAAGGGGAAAAGAAAATGTCATTTATACAACGCTTTCATTTGGCTTTCAATACTGCTTACGACAGCTTGCTGAAAAAATACGAAAGAGGCGTGTTGTTTTTTATTCGCCGCAGATTGTTGGCTTTCGGAGTTGTGGTGGCTACGGTGGTGTTGCTGGTATTTTTGATGAATCTGACTCCGACGGGATTGGTACCGAATGAAGATACGGGAACGGTTTTTGCCGTAGTGGACATGCCTCCCGGAACATCCCAGGAACGTACACAGCAGGTGATGCAACAGGTGGACAGTCTGGTGGCTGCCAATCCGGCTGTGGAAAACCGGACTCAGATTACGGGATACAGTTTCCTTGCAGGACAGGGGAGTTCGTACGGTACACTGATTATAAAACTGAAAGATTGGAAAGAACGCACGAAGGGGCAGGACGTCAATACGCTGGTTGGTACATTTTATGTACAGGCCAAGATGGCGATTAAAGATGCCCGGGTGTTGTTGTTTGCCCCTCCGATGATTCCCGGATATAGTGTTACTAACGGATTTGAATTCAATTTGCAGGATAAAACGGGTGGTGACCTGGATAAGTTTTATGAGGTGGCACAGGATTTTCTGGCGAAACTTAGAGAACGGCCTGAGATTGCTACGGCACAGACTTCGTTTAATCCGACTTTCCCACAGTATATCATTGATATAGACCCGGCTATGTGTAAACAGGCAGGTATCAGTCCTAAAGATATTCTGACCACATTGCAGGGTTATTTCGGGGGGATATATACCTCCAATTTCAACCGTTTTGGTAAACTCTACCGGGTGATGATACAGGCAGATCCTCAGTATCGTATCAATCCGGAGTCTTTACAGGGGGTTAAAGTACGCAATGGGAATGAAATGGCGCCGATTACGCAGTTTATGACGTTAAAGAAAATTTACGGACCGGATAATATCAAGCGTTTCAATATGTTTACTTCCATGAGTGTAAACGGTTCGCCGGCAGAGGGGTATAGTTCGGGGCAGGCGGTCCGTGCCATTGAAGAGGTGGCCGCTCAGGCCCTTCCTACGGGATACGGATATGAGTTTTCGGGTATGACCAGGGAGGAACAGGGAAGCAGTGGGGGGACGACAGCCATTATTTTCGCTCTTTGTTTGGTATTTGTCTATCTTTTGCTGAGTGCGCAGTATGAAAGTTATGTCCTTCCGTTGGTGGTAATTCTGTCCGTTCCTTCGGGATTAATGGGAAGTTTTGTTTTTGCCCAACTGATGGGTGTGGAGAATAATATCTACATGCAGATAGCCTTGATTATGCTGATTGGTTTGTTGGCGAAGAATGCGATTCTGATTACCGAGTTTGCTTTGGACCGACGGAAAACCGGCATGAGCATCCGCGATGCCGCTGTGTCGGGGGCTTCTGCCCGGTTGCGTCCGATTCTGATGACCTCTTTTGCTATGATTATCGGTCTGATTCCGTTGATGATGGCGACCGGTGTCGGGGCAAACGGGAACAGTACGCTGGGAACGGGGGCCATCGGAGGCATGTTGATAGGGATGATTTGCCAGATTTTTATTGTGCCGGCGTTGTTCGTTGCCTTTGAATATTTACAGGAAAAGCTGAAGCCTATGGAATGGCACGACCTGGACAATACGGATATTGAATCGGAAATTGAACAATACACTAAATAAGGGGAGATGAAAGGACAAATAACTCTGTATACTTTGTGTATGGTTGCCGCATTGATGAGCAGCTGTAATTTATATAAGCAATACCGGCGTCCGGAGGTTAAGGCCGACGGATTGTTCCGTGATCCGGTAGCCGTGAATGATACCCTGGTTACCGATACGAATACAATGGCTGATCTGCCTTGGGAAGAGGTGTTTACAGACCCGCAGTTGCAATCCTTGATTCGTACAGGATTGGAAAGGAATACCGATTTGCAGACGGCATTGCTTCGGGTGCAGGAAGCGCAGGCAGGGTTGATGTCTTCCCGTCTGGCTTATCTTCCCTCTTTTAATCTGGCGCCTCAGGGAGGTGTGAGTAGTTTTGACAAGTCGAGGGGAAATTGGACATATACGTTGCCTGTCGTGGCGGGATGGGAAATTGATCTTTTTGGGAAATTGCTGAATTCCAAGCGGGCAGCTAAAGCCGCATTGATGCAGAGTGAGGCGTATGAGCAGGCTGTACGTACACAGGTGGTGTCGGCTATTGCCAATTATTATTACACTTTGCTGATGCTGGATGAGCAGTTGGAAATTACCAAAGAAACGGCTCTTTTGTGGGAAAAGAATGTGGAGACAATGAAGGCCATGAAGGAAGCTGCTATGGTGAATGAGGCTGCTGTTGTGCAGAGTGAAGCCAACCGCTACATGATTGCAGCGAATGTTCCTGAACTGGAAAGCCAGATCCGGCAGTTTGAAAATGCGTTATCGCTGCTGTTGAGACAGGCCCCCCGGTTTGTGGAACGGGGAAAACTCAAAGACCAGCATCTGCCGGAAGTGTTGAAAACCGGTGTGTCCATGCAGCTCTTGTCCAGACGTCCGGATGTGAAAGCGGCGGAAATGGCTCTGGCAGGAACGTTCTACAATGCCAATGTGGCACGTTCAGCCTTTTATCCGCAGTTGTCACTGACGGGTACGGGAGGTTGGACCAATGATGCAGGAGTTATTGTGAATCCGGGAAAAATGATTGTTTCGGCGGTAGGCTCACTGACTCAGCCTATTTTTAACCGGGGAGCTAATCTGGCGCGTTTGCGTATAGCCAAGGCGCAGCAGGAAGAAGCTTTGCTTCAGTTTGAACAGGCGATTCTGAATGCGGGAGGAGAAGTAAGTGATGCTTTGGATTCGTATCGGGCTGCTGAAGTAAAATTAAAACTGCGGGCCCAACAGGTGGATGCTTTGCAGAAATCAGTGGAATATACCCAGGAGTTGTTGGTTTTGGGCGGTAGTTCCACTTATTTGGAAGTGTTGACGGCACAGCAGTCTTTGCTTAGTGCGCAGTTATCGGCAGTGTCCGACCGTTTTCAGCGTATACAGTCTGTTGTCAGCCTTTACCGCGCTTTGGGAGGAGGAACAGAGTAAAATTTAAAATTACAAGTTATGATTAGTCCGTTAGCCTATGTGGATAAAGAAGCAAAAATCGGGGAGAATGTAACTGTTCACCCGTTTGCTTACATTGAAAAAAATGTGGAGATTGGAGATAACTGCATGATTATGCCTTATGCCAGTATTTTAAGCGGAACCCGTATGGGAAAAGACAATACGGTGTATCACGGGGCGATTGTCGGGGCTACTCCGCAGGATTTTAAGTTTAAGGGAGAGGATACTTTGCTGCTGATAGGGGATGGTAATACCATCCGGGAGAAGGTGATTATTAACCGGGGCACCAATACGGCCGACAGTACGATTATCGGTAATGGCAATTATTTGCTGGAAGGGGTGCATCTTGCCCACGATACCCATGTCGGGAACTACTGTGTTTTTGGGAATGGAGCCAAGACAGCCGGTAATTGTGTAATTGACGATTGGGCTATTCTGGGTAGTGAGGTGATACTGAAACACGGCTGCCGGGTCGGAAGCTGGTCTCTTGTGAAAGACGGAGGCCGTGCAGGAAAGGATGTTCCTCCTTTTATTGTAGCTGCCCATAATCCGATTGCCTATTACGGAATCAATGCCGTTATCATGACGAAAGAAGGGCATTTCCAGGAGGGTGTGCTTGATGATATTGCCAAAGCCTATCGTCAGATATATCAGTGCGGTACCAGTCTGGAAAATGCAATCCGCCGTATACGGGAGATTATACCCGAAGGCCCGGAAATACACTATATGCTTGATTTTATTGAGAGTTCCAGAAGAGGAATCATAGGTACTTCATTGTAAAGGCTGCTGCTATTTTCTTTCCTGCGGGAGATGAGGGGGCTGTGGAAGGAAGTATGGTTGAAGAATTTTAGTGTTTAATTTATTTTTTTATTGAACGGATATCCCGTTTTATCGTATATGCTTTAGGTATAAAAGAAAAAATTATGCGGTATTATTGGGGATTCCTGTTTATCTTTTGTTTTATTTTAAGCAGAGGCTTGTGTCAGGTCGGAGAGAAAGTCCAGGATGTAAAGATTCTGAACTCATCCGATAAAAGAGTCGGATTACCGGGATTCGGGGAAAAAAATTTGTTGATTTTTTATGCCGATCCCTCTCATGCAAAACAGAATAAAAATTTGCAGGACTATTTTAAGGCTCACCGTATTACCGGTGTTAATGTAGATTCTTACGGAGTGATAAACCTGGCTGCTGCCCCGCTTATTCCCGATAAGGTGATAAAACGTAAGGCAGCAAAAGCTGTTCAAGGAACTGGCGGACAGGTGTATTTTGACACGGATGCAGCTTTAAGCAAAGCCTGGAATCTGAAAAATGCCAATAATGCTTCCTGTGTTATACTGGTGGATAAAGACCGGATAATTCGTTTTTACAAAGCCGGACAAGTATCCAGGCAGGAAATGCAGCAGGTCATCAACACGGTAAACGACTGGAAATAGCTGACGGTTATACTTGGTCAATCTTTATTTTTCCGTCGGGACCTGGCGTGAATACGAGGCAGGTGTTGAGCAGCTTTTGAGTGTGAAAGTCTATAATAAGCGACGGGTCAAAAGGCTGTCCGTTGATGCGGGTTTCGAAATGTAAGTGATCTGTGGTTGCCCTTCCGGTACGGCCTTCCAATCCGATAGCCATGCCTGCTTTGACTTTATCGCCCGCCTTTACCAGTAACCGGGCGTGGTGGCCGTAGACTGTTTCGAGTCCATTGTAATGGCGGATAACGACAACATTACCGTAGCCTTTGGCTCGTCCTGCAATCCGCACCACTCCGTCAAATGCAGCTCTGACCGTGTCGTTGGCGAAAGTCTTGATGTCAATTCCCGTATGATTTCTGCCCCGGCGGATGCCGTAAGGAGACAGAAAACGCGCTCCCGGAAGAGGAAAGAAAAAAGAAGTTTCATTTATTTGGCTTAAATCAACCAGTAATTCGTTTCTCTTTTCAAAAAGTTTTTCTGTTTTAGCTCGTACCAGGTACTTTTCTGCACCGATAAATGTGTCTGTGATTTCAATGGACGGTGTATAAAATGTGGCGGGTTCTTTAAGATATTCTGATACGGCGAGTTCCGGAATTGTAATCAGTTGGTCCGTATTGAACGGTGATAGGAGAGAGGCCGATGGTTCGTTTACAGTGGTAAAAGATTTTTGTCTGGAACAGGAAGAGAAAATGAACAGTAAACCAAAAAATGTTATTGCAAATAATTTGTTTATCTTCATGCACGATTGTTTTGAACGATGCAAAGATAATAAAAAAGCGTGAGATTATAAGTATAATCTGTTAAAATACTGTATTTTAAAGGTGGAAAATGTTTTCATATGTTTTCGAACGGGGAAATTTTTCCGGGGTCGGTCTGAAATCGTGGATTAAATATTACCTTTGCGCCGTTTTATCGTAATACGACTTTTATTCTGCTGAAAATGGAATGGTTAAGAGGCCTGTTTGTTGAGCAGTCCGTGATACAGGCGGTGGTCGTGATCTCATTGATCACTGCTATTGGTTTGATATTGGGAAGAATACGTATTCTGGGTATTTCTCTTGGAGTGACGTTTGTGTTTTTTGTGGGTATCCTGGCGGGACATTTGGGGTTAGCAATAGACCCGAATATGCTGAATTATGCCGAGAGTTTCGGATTGATAATTTTTGTATATGCTTTAGGATTACAGGTAGGTCCCTCTTTTTTCGGTTCTTTCCGTAAAGGCGGAATGACTTTGAATATCCTGGCTTTGGCAGTTGTGATGCTGGGCACGGTAATGACGGTGGCGTTGCACCTGTTTACGGGCGTATCCCTGTCGGATATGGTAGGCATATTAAGCGGATCTGTAACCAATACGCCTGCTTTGGGTGCTGCCCAGCAGACATTGAAGCAATTACAGATAGAGACGGCTGATCCGGCACTGGGATGTGCGGTGACTTATCCTTTGGGTGTGGTCGGTGTGATTATAGCCCTGGCATTTCTCCGGAAACTTTTTCCTTTGCAGGAATCGGAGTATAAGCGGGATGAACACAAATCACATGCCGCTTTTATTGCCGGTTTTCAGGTCTGTAATCCGGGAATTTTCGGCAAGACCGTGAAAGAAGCGGCAGCATTGGCTTATCATAAATTTGTCATTTCCCGTTTATGGCGGGACGGAAAGGTCACGATTCCGACTTCCGGGACCGTATTGCAGGAAAATGACCGTTTGTTGGTCATTACTTCCGAGGCGGCAGTGGAGACACTGACTATGTTATTCGGGGAACAGGAGCACAGAGACTGGAATAAAGACGACATCGATTGGAATGCGATAGACAGCCAGTTGATTTCGCAGAGGATACTGGTGACCCGCTCCGAGATTAACGGAAAGCGTTTGGGGGCTCTTCGTTTGAGAAATCATTATGGCATTAATATTACCCGTATCTACCGGGCTGGAGTGGAGTTGCTGGCCTTGCCGGATCTGGTGCTCCAATTGGGGGATAAGCTGACTGTTGTCGGTGAAGCCAATGCCATTGCAAATGTGGAAAAAGTGTTGGGAAATAAAGTGCTTAGCCTTAAGGAACCCAACTTGGTTGCCGTTTTTATCGGCATTGTGCTGGGGTTGTTTTTGGGGACGATACCTTTTAGTGTGCCGGGTGTGAGTTATCCGGTGAAATTGGGTATTGCCGGCGGACCTATAGTTATGGGGATCCTGATGGGGGCTTTTGGGCCACGCATGCACATGATTACCTATACGACTCGTAGTGCTAATCTGATGTTGAGGGCTTTGGGGCTTTCAATGTATTTGGCATGTCTGGGACTTGATGCCGGTGCTCATTTCTTTGATACTGTTTTTCGTCCCGAAGGGCTTTTGTGGTTGGGTTTGGGATTTGCCCTTACTGTAATACCGGTTTTGATGGTAGCTGTGTGGGCGTTGAATGTGATGAAGCTGGATTTCGGTTCTGTTGCCGGAATGCTGTGCGGAAGTATGGCTAATCCGATGGCATTGAATTATGCCAATGTGATTTCACCCGGGGACAGTCCTTCGGTTGCTTATGCTACGGTCTATCCGGTAGCAATGTTTATTCGGGTCATTCTGGCTCAGTTGATTTTGATATTTTTTTTATAATAACTGCTCTATTTCGGGCATTTGGTGTCTGGATACAAAGCAGACATAATTCTTCTTTTATTAATATTTTTCGGCGAAAGATTGTGGATTTTTCAGAAAATTGACATCTTTGTGAATATTGAATTTTTTCAGTTGAAGAAAATAAACGGAAACCTCGGCGACAGAGATCTTTTGATGGCTTACTGCCAGAAAAAGGATAAGGAGTATTGGAGAGTGCTCTATGAACGTTATGTGCCTATGGTTTATGGCGTGGCATTAAAATATTTGAAACGGACGGAAGACGCGCAGTATGCCGTGATGTACTTGTTTGACGAGCTGATGGGAAGAGCAGCGGAACATCCGTTACCTGAATTTAAATCCTGGCTTTATGCTTGTGTTCGCAACTATTGCCGGAAAGAATTGCAGCGTCGTGTTGCCGGTGGAGAGGTAAGTCTGGATGAAGAGGTGCTGGAATTTTGTGATGAATTTAGCTTGGAGATCGTGAGGAAAGAAACGGCAAAGGAAAAGATGCTTCAGAAATGTATAGAGGCCTTGCCTGAAAAACAGCGGATCAGTGTTTGCCGTTTTTTTATGGAAGATCGTTCCTACAAAGAGATTGAAGACGCTACGGGATTCCCGTTGAAGTTGATTAAAAATTTGGTACAGAACGGGAGGAGAAATCTGAAATTGTGTTTGGGAAAAAAGGGACTGGCATAATATGAAAGTAAGAAACCGCATAGTGAATTATTTGCGTGGGGACCGACGAGGGAAAGAAGCCAATGGTTTGGAAAAGGAGGCATTGAACGATGCTTTTTTATATGAGGCGCTGGAGGGGTTGACGGGAATGCAGAGAGATGTGGTGCGGGATATTGAATATTTGTCAAAACGGTTACGGGAGCGGACAAGAAGCAAGTGGAGAGCGATAGGAAGGATCTGGGGAATAGTGGCTACGGTTGTTGTGGTAGGTTTGGGAATGATGATGGGATTTATGCAGATGCAGGCGGATAGCATACAGCGTCAGAAAAATCGGTTGTTTTTGACCGGAGGGAATGGGAGAAATGGGAGTATGCTTGAAGGTGAAGTAAACCTTTTGGGAGGAAATGCAGAACAACAACAGATGAATGGGAAGCCGGATACAGCCCGGATGGTGCAAAAGTCGGAAGCAGTCTTGAACAGTTCTGTTTCGGTACGATATGGAAAAGGAGATACGGTTGTAGAAGGAAACAAGGGCTCTGTTCCTTTTGGAGGATATAAAAAATTCTACCGTTATGTTCGGGATTCTTTGCGCTATCCGCAGGATGCTTTGGAGCGTGGACTGGAAGGGGAGATAAAACTCTCTTTTTATGTGAATAAGGCCGGGCGTCCGTCACATATCCGGGTAGTGAAATGGATTAGCTATTCTTGTAACAGGGAAGCTATCCGCTTGTTGTGTGAAGGACCTGCTTGGAATTATACTGGTGATACCAGTTATGTGGTTATTCCTTTCTGTTTGAAAAAATAATAAAACCACGGATTGGGTTCCGTGGTTATGGTGTATGTCAGTTGCCGTGTTTGGAGTGGAATTTCAGACGCATTAACCGTAAATCTTCTTCGGAATAGTCTCCTTCAAATTCATCAAAAGCTTCCTGTATGTTATCTGTTTGGGCCTCCATGAAATAATCAAAGATTTCTTTTTGTTGGTCTTCGTCTAAAATCTTGTTGATGTAGTAGTCTATATTCAGTTTGGTACCGGAGAAAACGATGGCTTCCATTTCCTTGATTAACTCTTCGTAGGTTAATCCCTGGGCGGAAGCAATGTCTTCCAGGTCGATCTGGCGGTCGATGTTCTGAATGATGTATACTTTGAATTTGGATTTGTTGGCAACGGTTTTTACCACCATATCTTGGGCGCGTTCAATTTCATTGTCATCGACATATTGTTTGATGATTTCAACGAATTCTTTGCCGTATTTCTGGGCTTTCCCGCTACCTACCCCCTGGATGTTAGCAAGTTCTTCCAGCGTTACGGGATAGTTGATACACATATCTTCCAGAGAAGGATCCTGGAAAATTACATAGGGGGGAAGGTTATTGGTTTTGGCAATTTTTTTACGCAGATCTTTCAGAATGGAAAACAGGGTGGCATCTAAGGCCGACACACCGCCTTTTTCCTGGATTTTTTCTTCACTTTCTTCAAAATTACGGTCTTCCATCAGTTTAAATTCTTTTGGATGTTCAATAAAGTCTAATCCTTCCTTGGTTATTTTAATTACTCCGTATTGTTCAATGTCTTTTTCGATAAACCGACTGATGAGTGCCCGGCGGAAAACCATTGTCCAGAATTGTCTGCTTTTCTCCGTGCCGCTTCCGAACATTTCCAGTTTGTCGTGTTTATAAGCTTTTATAGCGGAATCGGCTTCGCCTAATAGGATGTTTACCAAATGTTCTATTTTGAATTTCTCCTTGACTTCGGTAACTAACGTCAAAGCATCCAGCATATATTCCTTGCCCTCAAATTCTTTTTTGGGATACAGGCAGTTATCGCAGCATCCGCAGTTTTCTTCTTCATAATCTTCACCGAAATAGTGAAGAAAGACCTTGCGGCGGCACATGGAGGTTTCCGCATATGATACGGTCTCCATCAGTAACTGTTTACCGATTTCCTGCTCGGCAATAGGTTTGCCCTGCATGAATTTTTCTAATTTCTGTATGTCTTTGTAGCTGTAGTAGGTGACGCAGATGCCTTCTCCTCCGTCGCGTCCCGCTCTTCCGGTTTCCTGGTAATAGCCTTCTAGGCTTTTGGGGATGTCGTAATGGATGACAAAGCGTACGTCGGGTTTGTCGATGCCCATTCCGAATGCAATGGTTGCGACAATAACGTCGACCTCTTCCATCAGAAATTTATCCTGGTTAGCACTTCGGGTATTTGCATCCATTCCGGCATGATAGGCGGCTGCTTTGATTCCGTTGATTTGCAGTACTTCTGCCAGTTCTTCTACTTTTTTACGGCTGAGGCAGTAGATGATGCCGGATTTGCCTTCGTGGTTCTTGATGAATTTGATGATGTCTTTTGTCGGGTCATTTTTTGGGCGTACCTCATAATAAAGGTTCGGTCGGTTGAATGAAGACTTGAACACTTCTGCGTCCAGCATGTCCAGGTTTTTCTGGATGTCGTGCTGAACCTTAGGTGTGGCAGTAGCTGTCAAGGCAATAATCGGAGCTTTTCCGATCTGCTCCACAATGGGACGTATTTTCCGGTATTCTGTCCGGAAATCATGCCCCCATTCCGAAATACAATGGGCTTCGTCTACGGCAAAGAAAGAAATGGGTATCTTTTGAAGAAATTCCACATTGCTGTCTTTGGTCAACGATTCAGGGGCGACGTACAGAAGTTTTGTCTTGCCCTCCAAAATGTCTTCTTTGACTTTCAGAATTTCAGTTTTAGTCAGGGAAGAATTCAGAAAATGGGCAACCCCTTCTGCTGCACTGAAGGAACGCATGGCGTCCACCTGGTTTTTCATAAGTGCAATCAATGGGGAAATTACAATAGCCGTACCTTCGGATATCAGCGCAGGAAGTTGGTAGCATAACGATTTACCTCCTCCTGTGGGCATCAATACGAATGTATTTCTCCCTGCCAGTACATTTTTGATAATGGCTTCCTGATTTCCTTTGAAATTGTCGAAGCCAAAATACTCTTTTAGTTTTGCATGTAAATCAATCTCCAATGCCATTGTATTCATCTTGTTTTTGCACGCCGCGCACAAGGGCTGCAAATTTATAACTTAATTCGGAGGAACAAATAAATTCAGTACAATTTTACACCCGGATTCCCACCTTTTAAAAAGGGGATATCCGTAACAGAACGATAATTTTCCGGTTTCGGAAGCTTTATGACACATAAGCTTAGTGTTCATAGGTGTTTGTTGGTAGGAACTATTGTCCCGCAAACCTGACAAACTTTTGGGCATTTATTGTACTTTTGTCCTTGAGTAAAATTATAGAAAAAATTGTTGTTGCAAGATTTTTTCCTGTTTTTTTTTGGCATAAATATTGTAATTATTTTGTCGTTTTGTAAATAAATTGAAACATGATTGATATTAAGGATGTTGCAAAGAATGTAATTGTAGAAGAAGCGGACACGGTTCGGAATTTGGTCGGGTTTATAGACGATGATTTTGAAAAAGTAGTGAAATTGATCTATGAAAGCAAAGGGCGGGTGATTATTACCGGAATAGGAAAAAGCGCGATTATTGCTCAGAAGATTGTCGCGACGTTGAATTCCACTGGAACGCCTTCCGTTTTTATGCATGCCGCTGATGCCATTCACGGGGATATGGGAATGGTGAGAGAGGAAGATGTGGTCATTTTTATTTCCAAAAGCGGCAATACGCCTGAAATTAAGGTGCTGGTGCCGCTTATCCGCAATATAGGCAACAACCGGATTGTGGCAATGGTTTCGAATACTGACTCTTTCCTGGCACAGAATGCAGAATATGTCATTAAGGCGCATGTGGACAAAGAGGCTTGTCCGAATAACCTGGCTCCGACCAATTCTACGACAGCTCAGTTGGTGATGGGGGATGCTTTGGCAATGTGTCTTATTGCCTGCCGTAGTTTTTCCAGTCGTGATTTTGCAAAATTTCATCCCGGTGGTTCGTTAGGCAAGCGTTTGTATACCCGGGTATCGGATGTTTTTGATAAGGAAAACCGTCCCCGGGTAGCTCCGGAAGACGGCATACGCTCGGTGATTCTGGAAATGTCGGGAGGATGCCTGGGAGCAGTTGCTGTAGTGAATGAGACTGAACATTTGTTGGGAATTATCACCGATGGAGACTTGCGCCGTATGCTTGAGAAGTATCCGGATGTAGACGGTTTGAAAGCCAGGGACATTATGTCCCGACATCCGAAGACCATTTCGGAAGAGGAACTTGCTTACAATGCTTTTATGCTCATGGAAAAGAACAGTATCACCCAGCTGGTTGTTACCGGAGAAGAACACATATATAAAGGTATGGTGCATTTGCATGATATTTTGCGGGAGGGAGTAGTATAGGAGTGGGGCTGTTTCATATCGGTCTGAAATTTAGTTGAATGAAAAAGTCGCTTGTATTATCTGTCTTATTGCTGCTGGTATGTAGTGTTTGGGCTCAGAGTACCCGTGTGCGGGGAAAGATTACGGATGCGAAAACGGGCGAACCGCTTCCGTTGGTAAATGTGGTGTTTAAGGGTTCGTTTGTCGGGGTCACCACAGATTTTGACGGGGTGTATTCCATAGAGACCCGAGAGGCGGTAGAAGAATTGCAGGCGTCGTTTGTCGGTTATATACCCCAGTCCCGGAAAGTTGTATCGGGGGCATATAATACAATTGATTTTAAACTTGACCCCCAGTCTTTTGATTTGGAGGAGATTAAGGTTACACCCGGAGAGAATCCGGCGCATGCAATTCTGCGCAAGGTGTCGCAAAACAAGAAGAAAAACAATCCCGACAGGATACAGTCCTATTTCTGCAATACATATACTAAAATGGAACTGGACCTAACTAACGTGAAGCCTGGTTTTAAAAATAAGAAATTGCAGAAAAATTTTGGTTTTATTTTTGATCACATTGATACCTCTGTGGTGACGGGAAAGGCTTATCTGCCTGTCATGATTTCGGAGGCTTCTGCGGATTATTATTTCAGAAAATCACCGTCTTTGTCGCGGGAAATTGTAAAGGCGAGCCGGATATCGGGAATTGAGGAGGATTATACGCTGGCTCAGTTTACGGGGCATTTGCATGCCAATTTCAATTTGTATGATAATTATATCGATATCTTTGAGGTTCGCTTTGCCAGTCCGTTGTCCGATCATGGGTTGATGTATTATAAGTATTTTTTGGTTGACAGTATGCAGATTGAGGGGCGGAAAACCTATAAAATCCGCTTTCATCCCAAATCGTTTTCTACGCCGGTGCTTGACGGAGAGGTGAATATTGACTCTTTGTCATGGGCTTTGCAATCCGCTCATGTGAAGATGATGAAAGGATTGAACGTTAACTGGATACGTCATCTTGTGTTGGAAAATACCAATCAGTTGCTGGCGGATTCGGTTTGGTTTCCGAAACAAGACAGGTTGTTTGCCGACTTTTCGATTGTGATGTCCGATTCATCGAAAGTAGTTTCTTTTTTGGGACACCGGCAGGTGGATTATTCTCATGTGGTGCTGAATCCAGTGATACCCGAAAAGGTGTTGAAATTGGATAACAATGTGATTATTGATAAAGCCGTACTGAAAAATGATGATTCGTATTGGGATACGATTCGTCCTTATGCCCTGAGTAAGCAGGAAAAGGAGATATACCAGATGGTCGATTCCATTAAGAATGTACCTCTGTATCAGAATATCTATACGGTTATTTCCACGATTATGGGGGGATATTACGATACGAAATATGTTGGTATCGGTCCTTATTACAAATTGGGTAGCTTTAATAAGTTAGAGGGTGTTCGTTTTCAGTTGGGAGCCCGGACGACGGAAGATTTCAGTAAGAAAATCCGGCTGTTCGGACATGCGGCATATGGGACAAAAGACGAGAACTTTAAGGGTGGTGGCGGTTTTACCTATTCTTTTAAAGAATTGCCTACTTCTCAGTTGACCCTGGCTTTTAAACATGATGTGTTGCAATTGGGAGCGGGTGTGAATGCCTTTACAACGGGAAATATCCTTAGTTCTGTCTTTTCACGGGGAAACAATGATCGTTTGAGTATGGTAAATCAATGGGATATGCAGTTTGAACAGGAATGGAGACAAGGGGTGTCCAATACGCTGGCTGTGCAGATACGCGATGTTTTTCCTTCACGCTACGTCCCTTTTGTAAAGCCTGACGGTGGGGAAATGAAATCTATTCAGTCCACGACATTAAGACTTAACACCCGGCTGTCTAAAAATGAGATTGTGATACGGAAAACTTTTGATAAGTATTCCATGGGTTCGGACTATCCCATCGTAGGTGTGGATTTGTCTATGGGAGTGAAAGGTTTATTTAAGAATGACTACGAGTTTTATCGTGTGGAGGGAAATATCAGTTACAATTTTCCGGTTTCGCCTCTGGGAAAATCCTATATGATGTTGAGCGGTGGCAAGATATTCGGTAAAGTGCCTTATCCGTTGCTTAAACTTCATGAGGGGAATGCCACTTATTTTTATGACCAATACGCTTTTTCCTGCATGAATTATTATGAATTTGCTTCGGATCTCTGGGCTTCTTTTATCTGGGAACACCATTTCAAAGGTTTTTTCTTAGGCAAGATTCCTTTGATGAAGAGGTTGAAGTGGAGGGAAGTGTTTATTTTTAAGGGATTGATTGGAATCCTGACGGATAAAAATAACGGAAGTTTGGCTGATACCCGTGCTTATCTGCTTTTCCCCGAGGGGATGTCTTCGGTATCAAAACCGTATTTTGAAACGGGAATCGGTATTGAGAATATTTTCCGGGTGTTCCGGGTGGATGCCATATGGAGGCTGACGCATCGGCACAGTATTCCGGGACAGGATGTGCAGAACTTTGCTGTGAATTTCAGTGTATATTTAGACTTTTAGTTTTTCCTTTCCGCGTTTTTGTGTACTTTTGTAAAATATAGGTCTGACTTTTGACATTTTATGATACTGAGAGCAGAAGATTTAGTAAAGAAATATAAGAGCAGAACGGTTGTAAAAGGTGTTTCCGTGGAGGTGCGGCAGGGGGAGATTGTGGGTTTGCTGGGACCCAACGGAGCGGGCAAGACAACTTCTTTTTATATGATTGTAGGTTTGATTACGCCTAACGGAGGAAGGATATTTTTGGATGATACGGAGATTACAAAAGAGCCGGTCTATCGCCGTGCGCAGTTGGGGGTGGGATATTTGGCGCAGGAGGCCTCTGTGTTCAGACGGTTGAGTGTGGAAGATAATATCAAAGCGGTGTTGGAAATGACGAAAATGTCGAAGCAGGAACAGAAGATACGTCTGGAAGAGATGCTTGACGAGTTTGGCTTGCAGCACATTCGTAAGAGTTTGGGCATACAATTATCGGGGGGAGAGCGGCGACGGACAGAAATAGCCAGGGCATTGTCCATCCGTCCCCGGTTTATTTTGCTGGACGAACCGTTTGCGGGAGTGGATCCGATAGCAGTTGAAGATATTCAGGGAATTGTGCGTAAGCTGAAAGATAAGAATATCGGCATTCTGATAACGGATCACAATGTGCAGGAGACCCTGTCTATTACGGATCGGGCATACTTGTTGTATGATGGAAGGATTCTTCAGGCGGGTACCGCTGAGCACCTGGCTGCCGACCCGGAAGTCAGACGGGTGTATTTGGGAAAGAATTTTGAGTTGCGGAAGAAAAAAGATGAATGACAAACGGAGTGGGAAAGGATTGAAAATTAATGCCGGAGGGGGAAAGAAAATTTTGTAAGTTTGAAATTTTAATTTACTTTTGCAGCGCCGAAAAAATAATAAGCGCGGGCGTGGCGAAATTGGTAGACGCACTAGACTTAGGATCTAGTGTCGGAAGACGTGGGGGTTCGAGTCCCTTCGCCCGTACAGGATGGAAAAGCCGCCTGAAAAAGGTGGCTTTTTCAGGTTTGATCCGGTAGTGTATGAAATTGAATGTATAATTTAAAGACTGTTGTGACTGTTGTGAACGTTGCGACTGTTGTAACAAACATTTAGAGCATGAATATAACGAAAACCCAGAATGATGATTTGACGGCTGTCATCAAGATTCAGTTAAGTAAGGAAGATTACGCTTCGAACGTAGAGAACGTATTGAAGGATTATCAGAGAAAAGTGGTGATAGACGGGTTCCGTAAAGGAAAAACCCCGATGGGTATTGTAAAAAAAATGTATGGAAAAGCGATTTTAGTGGAAGAAATCAATAAAGTGTTGGGGGATGCTTTAAATAATTATATCAAAGAAAATGAGCTACATATTCTGGGCGAACCGCTTCCGAGTGAAACAGAACAGAAGGAAGTGAATCTGGAAGATGAAAATTTCGAATTTGCTTACGATATTGCTCTCTCTCCGGAAGTAAATGTGAAATTGAGCAAGCGGGAAAAAGTGCCTTACTATGTGATTAAGGTGGACGATGAAATGATCGATAAGCAGATTGAGGGGATGTGTAAAAACAGTGGGGAAATGATTCCGGTAGAAGAGGTGGAAGGTACCGAATATTTGAAAGGTGAGATCATTGAATTGGATGCAGAAGGGAAAGCCAAGGAAGAAGGTGTCCGCAATGAAGAGGCTTCTTTCTCTCTGATGTATATGAAGGATGAGGAAGCCGCTGCTGCTTTCAAGGGAGCTAAAAAAGGACAGGAAGTGAGATTTAATGCTGTGAAAGCATTCCCGAACAAGACTGATTTTTCCAATATGTTGGGTGTATCCAAAGAGGTGGCTGAAAATGTCAATCCAGAATTCTGCTTTATTATTAACGAAATCAAACGTTATGTGGATGCAGAAGTAAATCAGGATTTGTTTGACAAGGTGTATGGTAAAGACACGGTGAAGAGTGTTGAAGAATTTCGTGCGAAGGTAAAAGAGGATATTGAGAATCAGTTGAAAGGCCATTCAGAGTATCGTTTTACTATTGATGCCCGGGAGAAATTGCTGAAAAAGAATGAAGATGTGGTGTTGCCTGAGGCTTTCCTGAAAAGATGGATTTTGGCTGTAAATAAAGGAATGAAGGCAGAAGAGATAGAAAAAGATTTTGAAGGTTATCGCGATGAGTTCAAATGGCAGGTTGTGAAAACGGCGCTTATCCGGGAATTCGGTTTAAAAATCGAACAGGAAGACCTGAAAGTCGTTGCACGTGAAGTGGCAGCCGCCCAGCTTCAGCAATATGGATTGTATGGCTTGACCGATGAGCAGTTGGACGGATTTGCCGTGAAATTGCTGGAAGACGAGAAACAACGCCAGCATCTGTATGAACGGGCGGTGGACAATAAGGTCTTTGCCGCAATCAAGGAGAATGTGAAGTTGGAAGAAGAAGAGATTGCCATGGCTGATTTTGAAAAATTGTTTCAGAAATGATTTTCTTTTTCATAACAGAGAGTAGCCGGGGGATTTTTCTTCCGGCTTCTTTTTTGTTTTAAGGGGGGAGAGACCATTTTTTCATATTTAACAGATTTACGGTTATTCAGTGTTTTACTTTTATGCACAATTCGTTATTCTTCCCCTTTTAGATTGGTCAGTTATCAAGTATTACTTGATAATTGAAATTTACAACATATTGATTATTATCGATATGGTTTGTTCCTATTTTATCCCCCTCTCAAGGTGGTAAAACTGTTATGTCCGGGACTGGGAAAATATGCCTTGGTTTTCGTAGTGTATTATTGCGTATTAGTTTTATTTTTGCGGTCAGAATAAACAGGATATGTATCAGACCTACATTTTAAAAAATGGTTTAAAGGTTATCCATGAGGAGGTACCGACAAAAGGGGCGTATTGCGGGCTGATTATAAATGCCGGGAGTCGTGACGAATTGCCGGAGGAGGCGGGGATAGCCCATTTTATCGAACATGTGATTTTCAAAGGGACGGGGAAACGGAAGGCATATCATATTTTGAGCCGTCTGGAGGACGTCGGGGGAGAACTGAATGCTTATACAACCAAAGAGGATACGTGTCTTTATGCTTCTTTCCTGCCTGGGGATTATGAACGGGCGTTGGAATTGTTTGCGGATATTGTATTCAATTCAGTTTTTCCGGCAAGAGAGATTGAAAAAGAAAAGGATGTGGTGATTGATGAAATCAATTCTTATAAAGATAGTCCTGGAGAATTGATTTTTGATGATTTTGAAGAATTGGTCTATAAAGACGAACCTATCGGCAGGAATATATTGGGAACGGAAGAGGCGGTGAGGCATTTCGACCGGAATCAGATATTGGCGTTCGTGAGCCGTAATTATAAGCCTCAGCGGATGGTCATCAGCTCTGTAGGGAACATACGTTTTGAAAAGTTGGTGCGTTTTGTCGAAAAGTATTTCGGGGGGATTCCTGGCGATACTTCCCAGGCGGAGCGCAAAAAGCCCGCTTTGTATATCCCTCAGCAAAGAGTGATGGCCAAAGGAACTCATCAGAACCATTGTATTATAGGCAATGTCGCTTATGATTACAGAGATGAAAGACGTTTACCGCTTTCGTTGCTGGTCGATGTATTGGGAGGGAGCGGCATGAATTCGCGTTTGAATCTCAATATACGTGAGAAATACGGTTTGGCTTATAATATTGAAGCGGCTTATACGCCCTATTCTGATACAGGATTGTTTACGGTTTATTTCGGATGTGATGCCATTGATTTGGAAAAATGTCTGAAATTGTGTCGTCGGGAAATGGAGGGGCTTTATCGGGAACCCATGGGACAGGTGCAGTTGCGGAAGGCAAAGACACAAGTGATCGGGCAATTAACATTGTCTGCTGATAACCATGAAAATACCATGTTGTCGATAGGAAAAAGTTTTCTGATATATAATAAAGTGGATAGCATTGAAAACCTTTGTCAGAAAGTGAGGGAAATTGATGCTTTGGCTTTACAGCAGATTGCTGCCGAGATTTTTGACGCCGGTAAACAGTCGGTGTTGATTTATAAATAGCGGACTAATTATAAACGGCGGATATGGATTTGGAACTGGAGGCATATATTGCGGAACATAGTGAGCAGGAACCCCCTATTTTGGCGGAATTGAACAGGATGACTCATTTGAATGTGATGCGTCCCCGGATGCTTTCCGGGAATTTGCAGGGGCAGTTTTTGAAAATGTTGTGTGGACTGATTGGTGCCCGTCGGGTATTGGAGATTGGTACTTATACGGGATATGCGGCGATTTCAATGGCAATGGGGGTGGTTGACGGGGGAATGGTTCATACGATAGACATAAACGATGAGTTGGAGGATATGGTCCGTGATTTTGTTCACCGGAGTGGGATGGAGGAGCGGATTTGCTTTCATGTGGGAGATGCGTGTGAGGTCATTCCCCGGTTGGATGAACTCTTCGATTTGGTATTTATTGATGCGGACAAGCGGCAATATTTGGATTATTATCATCTTGTTTTTGACCGGGTGCGGCCCGGTGGCATGATTGTGGCGGATGATGTGTTGTGGGACGGGAAAGTGGTGGATGCCCGAAGCCGGGATGCTCAGACGCGGGGTATACTTGAGTTCAATGATTTTGTGCACTCGGATTCCCGGGTGGAAAATATTTTGTTGCCCGTACGTCACGGGCTTATGCTGATAAGAAAAAAATAGTACCTTTGCAGATAAACCGAATTGTGTCGGGATGTGTTTCCGGCATTTAATGTTCAATGTTCATGAAGCAATATTTAGATTTATTAGACCGGATATTGAAGGAGGGGCACCGGAAAACAGATCGTACGGGTACTGGGACTATTAGTGTTTTCGGTCATCAGATGCGTTTTGATTTGCAGAAAGGTTTTCCTTTGCTTACGACGAAAAAGCTTCATTTGAAGTCTATCATTTACGAATTGCTGTGGTTTTTGAAAGGTGATACCAATGTTGGTTATTTACAGGAGCATGGCGTTAAGATTTGGAATGAATGGGCGGACGAACATGGAGAACTGGGACATATCTACGGTTATCAGTGGCGTTCCTGGCCTCGGCCGGATGGCACGCATTTGGATCAGATATCCCAGGTAATACAGGACATTAAGATTACGCCTGACTCCCGTCGCCTGATAGTCAGCGCGTGGAATGCCGGTGATATTGAAAATATGGCTTTGGCTCCCTGTCATGCTTTGTTTCAGTTTTATGTGGTGGACGGGAAATTGTCATGCCAATTGTATCAACGTAGTGCGGACACGTTTTTGGGGGTGCCGTTTAACATTGCTTCATACGCTTTATTGACCATGATGGTGGCACAGGTATGCGGATTGCAACCCGGAGAATTTGTACATACGCTGGGTGACGCGCATATATACCTAAATCACATCGAACAGGTTGAATTGCAGTTGAGTCGCGAGCCGAGGCCGTTGCCTCGCATGGATGTAAATCCGGAGGTAAAAGATATTTTTGGTTTTAAATACGAAGATTTCGTCTTAACCGATTATAACCCTCATCCTCATATCAAGGGGGCTATTTCGGTTTAGTCAATTGTCCTGTTTGCGTGAAATATTTTTGCAATGTAAGGAGAGAAATAAGTTTCTCTCTTTTTTTGTCTTTGAATTGTTCTACGTATTCGTGAGCGTGATTGATGATTTCCTGCGCTTTTTCCGGATGTTCAATATAATAATTTATTCGTTCTTCCAAATCGGAATAGTCTGCCTTTATGCGTATATAGTGGTAATCGGGAATGAGAGTCCCTTCCATGAACCATGTTTCAAATTCCGGTTCCGGCATGACTGCGATAGAATTGGAAGACATAATCCATTTCAGATTGCTGGCTACGTCGTTGCCTTCGAGAGCCATGATAAATTTATATTTCAGATGTTCTTTGATCGTCATTTTAGGGGTTTTCCATGCAGTAGGAAGACCATCATTGTATCTGCCTATATCTCCCAAATCGCATAAGGGGTGTTGAAAATACTTTTCCATGAAGCGGATTCTTTTTTCTTTTTTATTTGATTTACCCCGGAAAATGATCTTATTTTGTTTGTCTTCAAAAGGAATTGTATCATTTACGAAAATAAAATGTCGGATTTTATTGAGTTTCATTATTACGGAGTTGGCGTTATTGCCGGCAATGGGACGGCTTTTTACTATGGATGGGATTTCTGGAATATAAGTAATGTCTCCGAAACGGTAACTCCATTTGAATGATTGAGAAAACCAGCGGGTATATTCATAGCTGTCGAAGAAATATACGGATCCCTCTTTAGGTGCTACTTTCTTATATCTGTGTTCATGCAGAGGAAGAGCTGTTTTTGGTAAATAGTTTATAGAATTTAGTTTGTTATAATAATTGACTCTTTCTTTAATGTAATTATAGTCTGTGCGTTGGGATACTTTTTGTAAGGTACGGTCTAATTTATGTAGGTAGAAGGTTTGGGGAATCAAATAACAGAGAAAATGTTTTAAATAATATGAGTATTTATTGTTTTTACCGCTTTGAAACTTATAAAGTAGTTTGTTCATGGAGGTGCTGTTTTTCTGAGGTAATTCACAGAAAATACGAACAACATGATGTGTTTATTGGCTACGCCTAAGAATACACCATTTTTAACGTCCGTTTTTCCGGGGAAAATGTTATGTTCCGTTTATTTTCTTTGATCTTCTTGCATTTATCTATGTATCATATAGTTACTTTTCTTTAAGCTTTAAAATAATCCTCTGTTTTTCTTTTTATTATTTCTCCCAAAAAAACGGACGTTTTTTTAGTGAAGCAAATATACAATAAATGAGAGATATAAGTGAAAAATGTTTTTTATTCTTTTTTTCTGAAACGATTTTATTCGATACTTTCTTTTAAAAGTTGAAGGGATAGGTTGAGTTTTGTAGGATTTGGCAGATAATAACTGTATCCGGCGGCATCAGTTGTTGCTGCAATGTTGCTTTGCAGGAAGTAACCAAGAAATTGAAAGGACAGTGTTATGAAGCTTATGATGAAAATGACAAATCCTAATTTTGGATGATTTTGAAATGATTGGTTTTAGTGATCTGTAAGAATAACATGGATTATAAGGTTATTGATAATATAAAATGAATTTATTGAGTAGAATTAAGGGAATTTTCAATACTATGCAATTGAGAGATTTGTAAATTCTTTTTTCTTTATTGTTGTTTTATATTCTATTTTTGTTGCAGAATAATTGGTTTTAATAAGGGTAGACATGCAGTTATCAATTATCGTTGCAGTATCGGAAAATCATGTTATCGGAAGAGATAATGCTCTGATCTGGCATTTGCCGGCTGATTTAAAGCATTTTAAAGCTTTGACAATGGGGCATGCGGTAGTTATGGGACGAAAGACATTTGAATCTATTGGCAGAGCGTTGCCCCATCGGCGGAATATTGTCATTTCCCGGAATCCGTCGTTAAAGGCGGAGGGATGTGAAGTGGTTGCTTCGGTGGAGGCTGCTTTGGCATTGGTTGATGGGGAAGAGGAAGTATTTATTATTGGAGGTGGGAAAATTTATCATGAATTGTGGAATTGTGCCGATAATCTTTATTTGACATTGGTACATGCAGAGGTAGAAGGAGATACGTTTATTCCTGAAGTAAACGAACGGGAATGGGAATTGGTAAGCAAGGAAGATTTTAGGGCAGACGAAAAGAACGAGGTGGATTATTCATTTTTGAAATTTTGCAGAAAACGGGTGTGATGATTTTTAAGATTAATCCGAAATACAAGGAGTTAGAAAAAGAGATATTGCAAATCCCCTCTCGGTTTGATAGTGAGCAGGAGGTGTTGGAGAAGGACAGGAATGTGATAAAAGTGATGATTGTCGGAGGGATGCGTTTGAATGTGAAATCTTTTAAACGTCCTCATCTGTTTAATCGTTTGGTGTATGCTTATATTCGTAAGTCCAAGGCTCAAAGATCTTACGAATATGCTCAGTTGTTGTTGAACAGACAAATCGGGACTCCGGAGCCAATAGCCTATCTGATTTATAAAGATATGTGGGGAATAACGCATAGCTATTATATCTCCCGGCAGTTGGAATTTGATTTTACATTTCGGGAGTTGAGGGCGAATATGCCTTCGGATTTGGATGAAATTTTGCGGCAGTTTACCCGTTTTACCTATCGTTTTCATCAGGCGGGGATTTATTTTATAGATCACTCTCCGGGAAATACACTGATTAGGAAAGGGACGAATGGATATGAGTTTTATCTTGTCGATTTAAACCGGATACATTTAAAAAATATCCCGCCCTATGTGGGATTGAGAAATTTTTACCGTCTGAACGCTTCTGACACGATGATTGATATTATGGCAGAAGAGTATGCTTGTCTTACCCGGGAGGATGCTGGGAAAATGATAGGATTATTGAGAAAATGGACGCATGAGCATGATGAAAAAGTGATAAAAAGAAAGAGAAGAAAGGGGATATTATGATATCCCTTTTCTTATTTTTCCAAACTTTTTAATGCTGGTATATTGACGCCATAGGTTGAGGTTACGTTTTTTGGGGACACCGTGTTTTTCTACATAATTTTGTGCGATAGTAAGCATTCTTTTACAGACTTGTCCATCCAGGTAAGGATCATAATTATCTATGATCCATTGTCTTTTGTTAGCCCATTCTTCTGTTTGTACCTGTTCAAATGCTTCGGAGAGAGTTTCAGCATCGGAAATGTCCAACCAATATCTGTCTTTGCTTAGTGTATTGTATGTAATCACCGGTTTGTTTAAAAGTAAAAATTCGTAAATGGTAGAAGAGGTGTCGCTTATCATGAAATCTGCCATTAACTCATATTTTGTTACATCTGGGTCGTCTATCCATAGGATGTGTTCTTCTTGGCGGGCTAATTCACAGTATTCTTCAATCCATTCTTGCCGGGTAAGAGGGTGGAATTTGAGTAAAAGAACAATGTCTTTTTCATGGCTTAATTTTCGTAAACTCTCTTTAAGATGGGGGAGAGAGGTTAAGGAAGGTGAGAAGGTCGGAGCATATAACACAATTTGTTTCTTGTTATGCTTAGCTAGCAATTGCTTTTTATTTTCTTCAAAGTCGTGTCGGTGTTTGTAAATCCAATCCTGTTTTGTCCATCCTGTTTCAAATACTTCAAAGTCTTTGTATTTCCGGGACAAGGCTTTGAAGACTTTCGTAAAATATGGACCTTGTGTAAAATACAGGTCAAAATAACGCCTTATAACCCAATGGTCTTTTTTTTCCGCTGCGTATCCATGGAATATCTGTATTTTAATTCCCGGGAGATAGTAGGGAACGATGTTACAGGGAATGAAGATGACTTCCGGATGAAAGTTGTATATTTCTTGAATAGAAGAAGTCCATTTCACATGTCCATCCAGGGGAAATTCCGGAATGTTTTTTTGATGAACATACCAGAGTATTTGGTGTTCCTGGTTTTTTGCGGCTTCTTCTTGAAGTGGATTTAAAATAGATATGGCATATTTCTGTTCGCAAAATAATACAATGTTCATCTCTTTCTATTTTATTCTTCTTGTTTTCTTCCAGTCCAGTTTTTTAGTTCCCTGTCCAGACTGGCTTGGATGATTTCGTTAGCATTATCTATGATGATTTTTTTGATAGACGTGGTACTAATGCCTCCTGTGTAAGGAAGATATACTACTTTTTTGCCGGATTGTGATTTCATCCATTCCAAGCCTTCCAGATATTTATTCTTCCAGTCGTCTCCGATTGTGACGATGTCTACATCAAACTCTTTGAGTTGACGGATGTCTGTGAGTATGTCTTGCCGAACGACTTGAGATACGACTCCGATGGATTCAACAATACGCATTCTTTGCTCAAAAGGAATAACCGGTTTAATCCCTTTGTATTCATAGATCAATTCATCGCTGCTTACGCCGACAATTAACTTATCGCCTAAAGCTGCTGATTTTTCAAGGATATTGAGGTGTCCGATATGAAATAAATCCCATGTTCCCGATGTGTAAACAATAACCTCTTTTTTTTTCATAATTTTTCTTCTATTTCATGTATCGAGCGGGCCAGGATGTCTAAATCTTCCGGAGTTTGGCATCCTAAATGAGATACCCGCAGAAAATTATTGATACCTCCTGGCATAATATAGATCTCTTTTTTCAGTAGTTCTTTGAAAATAGCATAACCGTCTTTGTGTACATAGAAACCGGTGATGCAATTGGATGGACGTTCGGCAGGAACTTCCCAATTGTTTTTACGACATTTTTCCCGGAAATATAAAGCATTCCGGTGTACGTTTTTGATAATGGGTGTAACTCCTGTTTTTTCAATTCGTTTGAGGCGGGCATGTAATTGCAGAAAAAGTAAAGTAGCAGGACTATAAGGGGTTTGTCCCCGTACCAGATTTTTTAAGTTTTCGTTGAAATCCAAATAAAAGTTACGATGGGCGAATGCTTCTTTTGTAATCTCTTCCGACAGGATAACAAACGACAAGCCCGGAGGAATATTCAACCCTTTCTGGCTGCTGGTAATAGAGATTTTGATGTTGTATTCGTCCATATTATATGGGTCTGCTAAAAACGAGCTGATAGCATCTGTAATAAGTATGACTTGATTTCTTTTGCAAATTTCCCCAATGGTCCGGATATCAAAAAGTTCGCCTGATGAGGTCTCATGATGCTGACATAGCAAAACATCGGGCTGTTCTTGGCTGATGACTTCTTCAAGCCGAGTATAGTCTATATCTTTGGCAAACGGAACTTCAAATTGTTTGCACGCAACAGCGTAATATTGGCAGATTTCTTGCCATCTTTTTCCAAAAGAACCTCCTGTGATTGCGAGTGCCTTTCTTTTGGTGCTTACGTAACAAGCTACGGTGGCGTCCATAGCAGCAGTGCCTGAACCAGTGTAAAATATTACTTTCCCTTTAGGGCAGCCGATAGCATTTAATAAAAGTTGTTCACATTCTTTGACGATTGCCGAAAATGCCTCCGTCCGCATATAGGGGACTTGGTTTGCACCTATTGCAAGAATATCCTGTTCAATAATACCGGGGAATACAAATGATTTCATTGTTGATAAACGTACCTTTTCCTAATTACGATTTTTTATTCTTATATTACAAATATATAGATTCTTTTTGCGTATTAATCAATATTTTATCTTTTTTTATTTTATAAGGTTGTCTTCGTTTTTTTGACCCCCAAAAGGTATGTTTAAAGGAGAATGTTATGTGAAGATAAACAGGTAGTTATAGGGGGTGGATGTTTTTTTCAAGTATAATTAAGGGTGAGAGGCAGGGGCGTTACTTTTTATTTGAAATAATTTTTCGAGTAGAAAGAGGTCTTCCGGATAGGTAAGTTTTATATTCTGGTTGTCACCAGTGATTACTTTTATTTTCACTTCCGGCAGGTATTTTTTTACCACACCACAATCGTCTGTTGTTTGGAAATCGGGGTCTTGTAAGGCAATTTCGTATGCTTTTTTCAGTATGTGGGTTTTGAATGCCTGCGGAGTTTGGCTTCGGTAGAGCAGGTGACGGTTCGGAATGTTTTTGATGAAATCATGGCCTTCATTTACTTCAATAATTGTATCAATAGTCGGCAAGGCGGTATCAACAGCTTCATATTTTTCCAGAGCTTCAACAACATCATGAATGATTCTGTCACTGACTAACGGGCGGACGGCGTCGTGTATCAAGAGATTGGCTTCTTCTGAAAATGCGTTTAAGGCGGCTAATGTAGAATCGTAGCGTTCTTTTCCTCCGTGAAGGATTTTGGATATTTTGGTAAAACCATTTGCTTTTACCATATCTTCGACGGTATGGAGGTAATCTTTATTGGAAATAACGGCTATTTCATTTATCTGTTCATTATTTTGAAAGGTACATAGTGTATGCTCAAGGATCGTTTTGCCTGCCAGTTTTATAAACTGTTTGGGAATCCCGGCATTTAGTCTGTTTCCGGTGCCTCCTGCTAAGATAATGGCTATGTTTTTCATGATATAGAGTTAGCTATAAAACGTAAACAAAAGTAGTAAATTATAATGAAGAAAGAGTTTTAAATTTTCCAATTTCATATAAGGTGGTTCTGATTAATATAGTTACATTTGTCAAAAATCTTAAAAATTGTAATTCTGAATGGAGAATATAAAGACATCATTGATTGTATCTACTTATAATCGTCCTGATGCATTATTTTTGTGTTTGGAAAGTATTAAAAGGCAAAAATTGTTGCCTGATGAAGTGATTGTTGGCGATGATGGTTCTACAGATGAAACAAAAGAGGTGATAGAAAAACTCCAGAGAGACTATCCTGTTCCGTTAATCCATGTTTGGCAGGAAGATAAAGGATTTCGCTTGGCAATGTCGAGGAATAAGTGTGTGGCTAAAGCGAAGTATGAGTATATTATTCAGGTGGATGGAGATATGATACTTCATTCTTATTTTGTAAGAGACCATGTGCGTTTTGCCTGTCCGGGATGTTATATTAAAGGCGGGAGAGCTAATATTACAAAGGAAAAAACGGACTCTTTATGTAAAGGGTGGAAATTTAAAAAAATAAACTTTTTTACTTGGGGATTAACACGCAGGGAAAATTCCATACATTGTCTTGGTTTGGCTCGTTTTTTGGCATCGAAGCGGAAGACTAGACCGGGATTGGGATGCAATATGTCATTTTGGCGGGAGGATTTTTTGGCAATCAATGGATATGATGAATTTTATGTTGGTTGGGGAGGAGAGGATTACGATTTAGCACAAAGATTGCTATTTGCTGGTAAAAAGAAACTTGCTCTCAAATTTGCTGCCATCGGCTTTCATTTATGGCATAATGACAAATATATGCAGAACCGGAAAAAGAATTTTGATTATTATTATCAACAGGTGGCGAAGCAGGCCGTTTTCTGCGAAAAAGGAGTAAGTCAATATTTATAATTTGTTTATGATTCCGAAAATTATTCATTATTGTTGGTTTGGATCCAAACCGATTGATGGCGAGTTGAAGCGGTGTATGGATAGCTGGGGTAAATTTTTGCCGGATTATGAAGTGAAGTGTTGGAATGAAAGCAATTTACCTCCAGACAGTGATTTTCTGAAATTACTTATTAAATATGGGAAATGGGCTCTCCTTTCCGATTATGTACGTTTTTATGTTTTGTATCATGAAGGAGGACTTTATTTTGATACGGATATAGAAGTTGTGAAAGATTTTGCTCCCTTGTTATCGGAGTCGTGTTTTTTGGGATTTCAGCAAAAAAGTCTGCTAAAACATCCCTTGAATGGGGCGGTATTGGGGGCTGAACCCCATCATGAATACCTCAAAATGTGTTTGCAAATGATTACTGAGAGTTTTTATTCTAAGATAAAACCTTTAATAGGTCCGATGGTAGTCAGTAACGCGGCTAGGCAGATGGGGCTTACTGCGTATGGGGAACAATATTTGGGAAGGGTAAAAATTTTACCTTTAGAGGCATTTTATCCTTATCATTGGAAAGAGGCATTTTATCCTGAGTGTGTGAAAGAGAATACGTATTGTATACATCGGTGGCAATATTCTTGGAAAAGGAGAAAAAGTTACCGGATGTTATACAATAGTGCAACATATAAGCTAGAACGTATTTTTTATATGCTGAAAAAACGTATTATAGGGAGAAGATTGAGAGTTGAATAAACTCATTATTTTAATGCAATTAATTTTGCTTTACGGCTGATTTTTAAGTTGAAACCGAGATTGTTTTTAAATAATTTTCCATAGTCACCATATACTCCGAAATCGATATTAAACGGCAGGCTTTTTATTTTAGGTACTTTTAATTCAATGGCAAAAGAAAATTGTTTGCGCGGGTGTTCAAAAGGAGTACTAAAAGTACCGTAATTACGGGAGTATGAAAAAAGAGCTTTATACGGAATTTTTAAAAAAGCTAAACCTTTGATGCCCAAGTGGTGAGCCAATACACGGTTATTATATACGCCTAATACTTGTCCTTTTTCATTGGGGGCGCAAGGGGTAATAAAAGGCGTTCCTATAGTTTTTCCGTAATAGGTCCAGCCGCTTCGATACTCTCCGTTATTGAAATAGTTGTCGTTTCCTCCTAAAATAATTTTTCCGTAATACCATTTATCTGGATCTTGTTTGGCAATTTCTTCGGGAGTCGCCGATCGATCATGAAGGGGACCGGATTGGCATTTGGTGTAAGTAAGTTCATAAATAGCGTCGGTAATCCATTGCTTTTGATTCTTTGAGTTAAAATAGATACCGTATGTAGCGTCAGGTACATTATAAAAATTCAATCCTGAATGATCCTCAAAAGGAATGTCATAATAGAAAGAAAGTGAAAATTTATTAGTATGCAAATTTATTCTCAGATGTTCTGCACCTAAATGATTGCCCAAGACGTTAATGATGTCTGACTGGCTTGCCCCTTCTCCGCCTTCTAATGCTGCAACGATTCTCAAATAATCTTTGAAAGAGGAGGGCTGTTGGCCTAATACAGGAGATTTTCCGCTCCATTGAGCCCAATGTTCCAAGCCAACAATGAGTTCCAGACGTTTTAAGGGTGTTAGTTTTACAAAAAAAGATTTGTTGTGTAATTTGGTATGATGGGCAAAACGGTTATCAATCATCATGTAATCTGCCCAGTTAAACTTGAAAGAGAGTATTTGACGGGTCCAGGGAACGGTAATAAAATCAGTTCTCAGATTGTATCCCGGCATGGTTCGGACGTTTGTAGAGTGTACGATGTTCCCATTGGTGGAAGATATTCCCCCGTATTCGATATCTGGGTGAATCATACCTAAATCCAAGCGGATTTTTTCCCATTTTGAGCTGATATATAGTTCATCTAAAAGGAGGTTATTGTCACTTTTGGAGAGTAGTCCTGCGGTAGATACGCCGTAGGAAAATTGGATTTTATGTTTAGGATTAAAGTCGGAAAATATACCGATTTTTAAAAGTCCACCATTGCTTTCGGGAACAATCCCGTTTTGATTGGTAACACTCCAAAAAGGCAGGTGTTCTTCTTGTGAAACGTATCCGCTTAGTGACAGGTCGTAGTATATAGTACGTTTTTGGCAGAAAACAACCTCAGAGATAAGCAGACAAAAAATGAATAGTTTTATTTTCATTACAAATGGATAATATTTAGCACTTTCACCACTTCAAAAGTAATAGGAATTACTGTAAATAACTTTTAAAAATAGTAAAAATGTAAGGGGTAAAACGTTTCTTTTGTTACACAACAAAAGAAACGTTTTTTATGTTGGAATCTGATTTAATATTTATCTGTTAGTACAAATTCAAGTTCACCGCCTTGTATGATTTCGTCGTGGGTGATGTAGGTGCGGTGGAGTTCTTCGCCGTTTAAGAGGACTTTTTGTACATAGATATATTGGTCGTTTTCTTTGTTTGCCTTGATGATGAAGCGTTTTTCCCGTCCTACTTTGAGAGTTAGCTTTTTAAACAGTGGGGTGCCGAGTTGGTATTTCATTTCTACTGGATTAACAGGGTAAAAGCCCATAGCAGAGAAAACGTACCAAGCAGACATCTGTCCACAGTCTTCGTTGCCGCACAGACCGTTAGGGGTGGCAGTGTAAAGTTCTTTCCGGATTTTGTCAATGTAGAATTGGGTCTTGTGGGGTTGTCCGACGTAATTATATAGGTACACAACATGGTGTGAGGGTTCATTGCCTTGGGCATACTGTCCAATCATACCGCTGATATCCGGGGATACGTCTTTTCCTTCCATTTCGGAGGAAATGGTAAACAAGCTGTCCAGTTTGCAAATGAACTTGTCGTTTCCTCCGTGGAGGGCAATCAGCCCTTCGAGGTCATGGGGGACAAACCAGGAATATTGCCAGGCATTTCCTTCTGTGTATTCATCCACCCGGTGTTCGGAGCGGATGGGAGAGAAGGGGATTTTCCATTTGCCCTCGGAGGATTTTCCACGCATAAAACCGGTTTCTTTATCAAAGAGATGTCTGTAATTCTGGGATTGTTTCAGGAAATACAGGTAGTCGCTTTCTTTGTTCAGTGCTTTTGCCATTTGGGCGACGCACCAGTCGTCGTATGCATATTCGAGCGTCTTGGATACCGATTCTGGTTCTTTGTCATAGGGGATATAGCCATATTCTCTTAGTTCTTTCAAGCCGGCACGCTTCGCCATGACGGTCTTTTTCATAGCATCGTAAGCTTTTTCGGCATCGAAATTCCCTATACCTTTGAGATAAGCTTCCACAATAACAGGGATGGAGTGGTTGCCAATCATGCAGTTAGTTTCATTTCCTACTAATTCCCATACCGGTAGCAGACCGTAGGCATCGTAATGTTTGAGCATGGAATGAATCATGTCATTGATTCGTTTCTTTTGGGTAATTGTAAAGAGCGGGTGCGCAGCCCGGAATGTGTCCCAAAAAGAAAAAACGGTATATTGAGTATTTTTATTGCCAACACTGTGGATTTCCCCGTCGGGACCTTTGAAGTTGCCCAATACGTCGGAAAAGGTGTAGGGGGCGAGGTAGGTATGATACAGAGCTGTGTAGAAAACTTTTAAATCTTCTTCGTTGTCGCTTTCTGCTTTTGTTTTGGATAGTTCTCTTTTCCAAGCGACTCTGGCGTCGCGTTTCACTTTGTCGAAACTCCAGTGGGGCAGTTCTTTTTGCATATTTGCTTCAGCTCCGTCAATGTTGGCGGAAGAAAGGCTTACTTTTGCCAGTATTTTGTTGGTTTTGTTGCCGAAATCCACCCAAGCGTAACAACTGTCGGCTTTTATTTTCTGTCCGTTGTCTAACGGGGAGAATTTGTTTTTTCCGGCAACTACCTCTACGTCTTGTGAAAACTCAATGATAAAGTATACCCGCTGGTCGTTTGCCCAGCCTTTGGACTTGCGGTAGCCTGTCAGTGTACGGTTATTTACTTTTTTTATGCTGGCTTCCAGTGTGCGGTCCCAGTTACGTGCTGTGGTCAAGTCAATGCTCAATCCGTTCACCGCATTGGCGGGATATTGGTAATAATGAATACCGCATCGGGTGGTGGTGGATAATTCCGTAATGATGCCGTTGTCAAGTTCTACCCGGTAATAGCCTGGTTCCGCTTTTTCATTTGTGTGGGAGAATTTGGCATAGTTTGCCTGTATATATTGGGCAGGCGTTTCGTCCTGAGGACGGGTAAGGGTAGGCAGGAAGCGGATGTCCTGCAAATCGCCGATACCAGTGCCGCTTAAATGGGTATGGGAAAAAGAGGAGATAATGCTGTCGCTGTAATGGTATCCGGAACACCAGTCCCACGCGCTGCGGGGATTGTCGGGGCTTAACTGTATCCCTCCGAAGGGTACGGTGGCTCCTGGAAATACATGACCGTGATCGGCTGTTCCGATAAACGGATCTACGTATTGGGTGACAAGAGTTTCTTTTTCATGTTTGTTACAGGAAATCCACAAGACGGCGAGGGCACACAGCACACAGCAATATTTTTTCATACTATGAATGAAAAATAATAATAGAATAAAAAACGGTTTGAAAATTCAAAAAGAAAGAGTGAAGAGTAGTCCTCTTCAACTCTTTCAATTTTTCTTTCAACCATTCAACAGTTTTATAGCTTCAATTCGTTCCAGACTAATGCGGAAGCACCATAAATGGCGGCATTTTTATCCAACTGTGAAGGTAACAGTTTCACCTTGTTGGCAAAAATTTTCAACACGTTCATTTCCATGTGGTCTTTTGTCGGCTCGAAAAGCAGATTACCGGCTTTGGCTAAACCTCCGAACAGGAAGATAGCTTCGGGGCTTGTGATGGCCACCATGTTTGCTAGGGCTTCTCCCAGCATTTTACCGGTATATTTGAACGTGTTAATAGCAATCATATCACCTTTTAATGCAGCATCGCATACCATTTTTGCCGTCATTTCATTGAACGGTACCAAACGCAGGTCGCTCGGGTAGTTGTATTTGGCCATCATTTTATAGGCGGTACGTTTTACACCCGTTGCGGAAACATAGGTTTCAAGGCATCCGTTCCGACCGCACCCGCATTGACGTCCGTTGGGGGATACAATGATGTGGCCCAACTCTCCGGCAAAACCGTCACTTCCGTAAATTAGCTGGCCGTTAGCAACAAAACCGCTGCCTAAGCCTGTTCCTAAAGTTACCATGATAAAATCCTTCATATCTTTGGCACCTCCGTATACCATTTCACCAATAGCAGCAGCATTAGCGTCATTGGTCAGGAATACGGGAAGATGCGGATAATACTCTTTCATCATGTCGCATAGAGGAATCACATCGTGCCATCTCAGGTTCGGGGCAAATTCGATGGAACCTTTGTAATAGTTTCCGTTCGGAGCACCGATACCGATACCGATTACATCGAACTCGTCGCGATGGGGATCCAGAGCTTTCTCGATTTCCATGTACAGTTCTTTTAAATAATCGTTGATATCTTCGTGTTTTTGGGTCAGGATATTCCCGTCAGCCAAATAGTTTCCTTCTCGGTCGATAAAACCGAAAGTGGTGTTCGTACCGCCGATATCAATTCCTAATGCTACTTGTTTTTTCATGATACTTTATCTTAAATAGTTCAATATTACTTGTCAGCATAGCCAACGTTTCCGTAATCATACACAAGAACACGCAGGCTGTTTTGCAGGGGTAAATATAGAAAAAAAATAAGAGACCGGAAACCGATCTCTTATTAATTACTAACTACTAACCTAAACATACAAACTTATGAAAAAAACGTATTTCTGAATTGTCCGTTTTTGACGTTGCAAATATAGGTATAAAATGAATATATCTCCTTAAAAGAAAGTTAAAATTTTTATAATCTTATAAAAAGATGGGTATATTTTTCGGGAATTAATTCTGGAATGTAAGTAAAATTGTGATTTTGCTTACATATTCAAATAAAAGTCACGTGTGAGTTCTTGGTATTCGGGACTATAATTGTGCCGGGAGTATTCAATAACCAGTTCGTCCGGTTCGAGGAAAGTAGGGGAGGAAAAAGAAAATTCGAGTAAATATCGTTTGGGAGGCTTGGGTGGGGTTGGTTTGACTTTCGTTATTCGGGTAAGATTGGCTGCATATTGCGGGGCTTCCCGGATGAGGTTTTCTGCTTCTGTTACAGGTAAAATCAGGTTAAGTTTTCCTTGTGGGGACAATAGACGTCGAGCAAGTGAAAGCAGGTCTGTATGGGTGAATTCTTTGCAATGGCGTGCTGTTGTCCGGCTGTTATCCGGAGTTGGTGTTGAGTGTAAAAAGAAAGGCGGGTTACATAGAATGCAGTCGAAGTGATAGGATGGATAGAAATTGAAAACAGAGAGGTGATGAAGAGTTATCCGGTCGCACCAAGGCGATGAAGTTGTGTTTTGGCAGGCTTGCTGATAGGCGTCGTCGTCGATTTCTATGGCTTCGATTGAGGCTTCCGGATTTCTCTGTGCAGCCATGAGTGCCAGTAGCCCTGTGCCCGTACCAATATCCAATATGGAAACCGCATTTTTCAGTTTGGCCCACGCACCCAACAATACTCCGTCGGTACCGACTTTCATTGCCGTTTGTCCCTGTCGGATAAGGAATTGTTTGAATTGAAAATAATCATTCATACCGCTGGAGAAAAGAAAAATAAAGGTGAAAAATAAATGTTTTACTTTTCACCTTTTTGCCTTTTTATTTTTTTTCTTCGCTGAAATTCAATATCTTTTTCTCACTTAGTAAATTATACCACTGGATGATTTTTCGCATGTCGGATACATATACCCGGTCCTTGTCATATTCGGGTACGACTTCTTCAAAATAAGCCTGGATTTTTTCGGTCGCTTCTTTGTGAGAAAGAATGTCGGCTCCGTTTTCTTTGTCGAAAATTCTTTTCAATACCTCTTTTAAAGGCATGTCTTCATTTTCAGTATAAATGGAGATATCTTCAAGTGATATGATTTTGGAGTTGGAATAAGCTGGAAACCGCTTCCCGTCTAAAAGGGATTCTACAATAATCGCATTGGATGTGTTGTTGACCAGTTTGTAAAGACCCGGTTTTCCCGATATGGATAAAATTTCTTTTAACATCTTTTTTCCGTTTTATGCGTTTGTTAAAATGAGATACAAAATTAGAAAAAATTTGGAATGGACGGTTTAATTCATCCCTCTTTGTTTTTTTATTTTTTCATAGGCCAGATTGATGCGTGTGAATTTTTCTTCTGCAGCTTTCCGTATGTCTTCGCCGAGGTGACTGACTTTATCCGGATGGTTTTCCCGTGCCATTTGGCGGTAGGCTTTTTTTACCTCGTCATCGCTGGCATTGGGGGGGATGCCCAGAGTTGTGTAGGCAGTATCTGTATCCGCGTAATACATGGATTTGAGGGAATTGAATGTGGTGTTGTCCAGGCCTAGCCAGACAGAGATGTTTTCCAAAAGCCGGATTTCTTGTTGGCAGACACGACCGTCAGCTTGGGCAATGCCAAACAGAAAATAGAGCAGTTGTGTGCGTAGGGATGGATTCATGTTGTACCGAATCTGTGTACAGACCTGCATCACAGGAATATTCTGGCTGCGTAGTTTGTTTATCATAGCTAAGCCTTCCCGGGTGGCTTCTTCTCCGAAATTTTGAAACAGAAAATTTTTTACGTAGGTCAATTCGCTGCGGGTCATGCGACCGTCGGCTTTCATAATGGCTGTTGCCAGGACTGTAAGGCTGAACATAAAATCGCCTCTTCCGCTTTCGGAAGTACCCGGATAGCTGGTGTTCGTGACAACGGTTGCGGAGTCTAAAGCTGATCCGATGAACAGACCGAAAAGAGCACCCAGGGGACCTCCCATTACAAAGCCGAGACCGGCACCAATCCATTTTCCGAATTTTGCCATGTTGTTTATTGTTTATGGATTAAAATATCAATGAGAGTTGTAATTTGGTTTCGCCAGCTTTTACCGTCCGTTGTGTCAATGATAAAGTCGGCTTGTTGTTGTTTTTCCTCGTCTGCTGCTTGGTTGCGTATCCGTTCGTTCACTTGTTCGGTAGATACATGGTCCCGTTTCATTACTCTTTCAATGCGGGTTTGAAGGGTGGCTGTGACACAAATGACAGCGTCGAAATAACTGGTCAGTCCGGCCTCAAAGAGGATGGCGGATTCGAAAAAGACCAGGGCGGTTTGCTGTTTGCCGCACCACGCCAGAAAATCCTGCATCACAGCCGGATGGACAATGCGGTTTACTTGTTGTAGTCGGGTGGTGTCATTGAATATAAGGGCTGCGAGTTGCTGTTTATCTAAGGTATGGTCTGGACAGTATATGTTTTCTCCGAAAAGTCGAATTAAAGCGTTTCTGATTTCCGGAGCGTGGTTCATCAAGCGGGAGGCTTCCCTATCAGCAATGTATATGGGATAGCCTGAATCCTGGAGAGCTTTTGCTATGGTTGTTTTTCCGGAACCGATGCCTCCGGTCAGGCCGATTTTCATCATAGGAGGTGTGACATTGGGATTATTTTTTCTCTAAGATAAATTCCACTTTCTGCGGAGTGTACCGGAGTTCTTTGATATATTGGGGTGAACGGCTGACTTGCACAGGAAGGTAAGCCCCCTCATTCATGTTCTTATAATCGACTGTAAAAGTAAAGTCGGAGTTTCTGACGACATCATATTTGCTTAACCCGATTTCGTAAGTAATTTCCACTGTTCCAGGGAATAGTTTGATGTTCAGTGAATCGGGTAAGTTTACAACCTGAATTGGTATAATCCTTTTTTCCTCGGTGTAGCGTTCGGGTTGCATCTCAATCTTTATGTCTGTATGGTCAAATTGTATGCCGTGAACGGGACTTAAACTGACAGTCTGGGTACGTGTCTTTTTTATTTCTCCGGCATCCCAGGGGTGCGTGTAGATGTATTTCAGTGTATCCATGATTTGGGCCGGGCCACTGACCAGGATGCTGTCAGGGGTGCATTGGATTCCGTTAGTCAGGATGTATTGTTGTTTCAGCGTGTAACGAACAACAGGATAAATGGCGATTTTTTTGGAGATAGCAGGGGAGAACGTGAAATCCACCTTGCCCGGATGAATGCCGAGGAGTTTTAGTCCGGAATGCAATTGCCCGTTGATTTTATCTTTGGCGTCATTCAAATTCAGTGTGTATTTGAAAATATTGTTTTTCTCTAAAGAATGCTTGCTGTAACTGTTGATATTGACAACAATGGGTCGGAAGGAGGTTCGGAGCCTATAGGCGAGTAATGTAAATCCATTGGCTTTTACCTCCAGGCTGATGTTTTGGGGAGGATCGGATACAAGGAATTTTCCTTGGGGAAAATCGGTATATTTTACAGGGTAAGTGATTTTGCTGGTATATTCTTTGTTTAAAGCATTGAGAAACCACAGGATAGAAGCAATGACAACACAAATACCGTAGCTGATGATATTGCGGTCGATATGAAACTGCAAGGCTTTGAGCCGTTCTGTTATTTTGTTCCTTTTCATAAATTCCTGCGATTAGTGGGTGCAGCCAAGTGTCAAGCGGGTCATACTGAACGAAGGGGTACTGTTTTCCGGATGTTTTCGGAAGCCCCTTCGTTTTTTTGCAGAATGACATTTGTTTTACTTAGACGGGGTGGCGTCGGTCATATCTTTAATGACAGCCGATTTGTCGACTTTTAATTTTACACCGCCTTCTACTTCCATGAGGATTGTGAAATCATGGATTTCCATAACTTTTCCATAGATTCCGCCTGTGGTGACAATTTTATCTCCTTTTTTCAGTGAATCGCGGAAAGCTTTTAGTTCTTTCTGTCTTTTCATCTGTGGGCGGATCATAAAAAACCACATCACAACAATGATAAGAAGCATCGGCCACAATCCTAATAATCCTTGTCCGGCGCCGGTTGTTTGTAATACAATAAATAAGGTGTTCATGTTTTTTCCTGTTTATTTGAATGAATATTAATTTACATCTGCCGTAATGGTTAATGTTGTCTTTCCTTTGGGAAGATTTGCAAATATACTGATTTCTTTGTATTGTTTGCCGTATCGCCCGGAAGAGTTAAAGGCGATTTCAATTTTTCCTTCTTTTCCGGGAGCAAGCGGTTTCTTGTCATATTCGACAGTGGTACATCCGCAACCGCTTTCAATGGCCTTAATTACGAAATTTTCTTTGCCTGTGTTTTTAAAATAAAAAGTATGCGTCACAATTTCACCTTCGGCTAATTTACCGAAATCAAAATGTTTCTGCCCGAATTCTATTTCTGTGCTTTCTGGTGTTCCTGTTTGGGATGTTGTTTTTTTCTCTTTGCAACAGCTAAACAGTAGCGTACCGCCCAAGAGCAGGAGCAAAAACAGGACTTGGGAAGATGACATGTGAATGGGATGTGTTTTTCTCATAAATAGTTAAAATATCAGATGCTTGACGGAATAATTTTTATTCTGGATATGCATCAGGGTTTCTATGCCGATTTCTAAATGTTGTTTTACGAAATTTTGGGTAACCTCTTTGTCCGATTCCGCAGTTTTGATTCCTTCCGAAATCATGGGGCGGTCGGAAACCAACAGGAGTGCGCCGGTGGGAATGCGGTTAGAGAAACCGACGGTAAAGATCGTCGCAGTCTCCATATCGATGGCCATAGCTCTGGTTTTTACAAGATATTCTTTAAAATGGTCGTCATATTCCCATACCCGTCGGTTGGTAGTGTAAACAACGCCGGTATAGTATGTGCGGTTGTGGATGGTTATGGCTTTGGAACAGGCTTTTTGTATGCTAAAAGCAGGTAAGGAAGGAACTTCATGGGGCATATAGTCGTCGGAGGTGCCTTCCCCTTTGATGGCGGCAATAGGCAGGATGTAGTCGCCGACGGAAGTTCTCTTTTTAAGTCCGCCGCATTTACCCAGGAAAAGAATTGCTTCCACCTCAATGGCAGAGAGCAGATCTATGATAGTTGCTGCGTTGGCGCTTCCCATACCGAAATTAATTAAAATAATGTCTCCATAGGACACATTGGGCATGGTCTTATCCGCGCCGACAATCTTTACTCCATAAATTTCAGCAAATAATTCCAGATAGTACTCGAAATTGGTAAGTAATATATATTTTGGAAAATCCTCCAGTTTTCGTCCGGTATAGCGGGGTAGCCAGTTTTCTACAATTTCTTTTTTGGTTTTCATAGTGGGAAAATGATAAAAACATTGCTGGATAAAGGTAAGCAAAAAGTTGAAAAGTTGAAAGGGGGGGGGGGGAGAAAGAGAAGCAAAGTAGTCTCCATTGCTCCCTTGCAACTTTTTCCTTATCTTTGCCGGGCGCCGGATGATATAGTGGTGGCGTGTATATCGTGAAAGAAATGGTAACAGGGCTGGACGAACTTAAAGAGATAAAGATAGAGGATTATTCGTATGAGCTGCCGGAAGGGCGGATTGCAAAATTTCCGTTGGCAGACCGGGAATCTTCCAAATTATTGATGTATGACTGCGGGAAAATCACGGAGGGCGAATTCCGGGATGTGCGCGGTGTGCTGCAAGCCGGACAGACGCTGATATTCAACAATACGAAAGTGATTCATGCCCGTTTGTTTTTTCAGAAAGAAACGGGGGCTCACATCGAAGTGTTTTGCCTGGAGCCTTTTCAGCCGGCGGACTATGCCCGGAATTTTTCGGCTACCGGGAGTTGCGAGTGGAGCTGCATGGTGGGAAACCTGAAAAAGTGGCGGGAGGGGACGATTTCCTGCTTTTTCGATGAGCAAGGGGAAAAACGGACACTGCAAGCCCTCAAAGTGGAGGCGAAACCGGGGGGCGAGGTGCTTGTGCGCTTCTCTTGGGACGGAGATTTGTCTTTCAGCGAGGTATTGGAGCATTGCGGCAAAATACCCATTCCGCCTTATCTGAACCGCGAATCGGAAGAATCCGATAAAATCCGTTATCAGACGGTCTACTCCAAAGAAGAGGGCTCCGTGGCGGCGCCGACGGCGGGGTTGCATTTTACGCAGGCAATCTTGGCGGATTTGAGGAAAAAAGGGGTCGCTATTGAAGAACTGACCTTGCATGTGGGGGCAGGAACGTTTCGCCCGGTGAAAGCCGAAAAAATCGGTGGACACGACATGCACACCGAACACATCGTGATTTCAAAGGAACTGATAGCCTGTTTGCGTGATAAATCGGACGACATTGTGGCTGTGGGCACCACCTCCGTGAGGACACTCGAAAGCCTGTATTGGATGGGGGTAAAACGCCTGGAAGGCTGTCAGGACTTCGGCTATGTCAGTCAGTGGGAATGCTACACGCTGCCCGACCGCTATACGCTGCGGGAAGCCATGGAAGCCCTGCTTTGCTGGTTTGAGGAGACAAAGGAAGAGCAGTTGAAAGTTGCCACGACCATCATCATATTGCCGGGCTACCACTATCGGGTTGTGGATGTGCTGTTTACCAATTTCCACCAGCCGCAAAGCACACTCCTTCTGTTGGTGGCGGCAGCTATCGGGGACGATTGGAAGAAAGTGTACGATTATGCCCTGGCTCATGACTTCCGCTTCCTGAGTTATGGAGACAGCAGCTTGCTCCGCATCCGGAATAAAAAATAATCCGAACCGGTCGTTATGCAGACACTTACTTTTCCCCCCTTCGCCTATCAGATAAAAAAACAAAACGGAATGACGCTGATTTTTGACATCATCCGGAAAAAATATGTGACCTTGACGCCCGAGGAGTGGGTGCGCCAGCATCTGATTCATTATTTGGTAGAGGAAAAACACTATCCTCGCACCTTGATTGCCGTGGAGAAAGAGATTAATTTATACGGTTTGAAAAGGCGCTTCGATGTGGTCTGTTACAACCGGCAATCGGAGCCTTATCTGATTGTGGAGTGTAAGGCTCCGGCTGTTGCATTGTCCCAGACTGTATTCGACCAGGTGTTTCGCTACAATTTAGTCATGGCTGCCCCCTATGTGGCAATCACCAATGGGGTGACACATTATTGCGGCAGGCTGAATGAAGACCGGACTTTTTCTTTCCTCTCTGGATTCCCGCCCTTTAATCCTGCTTGTTGAAATAATCTTCCAGCAATTCAAAGGCAGCTGTAAAAGAACTCATCTCGTTGTTCAGTACCTTTTCCTCTGCGGCTTTGAGCTGCTCTTTTTCGTACTGGTAAAAGCGGTTCTTCAGTTGCTCGTTGATGGTTTCATACATCCAGTATTTCGACTGCTCTCTCCGGCGGCGGTCAAAATAGCCGTTCTGCTGGGTTTCGCTGCAATAGTGCAGGATATTTTCCCAAATAGCATCGATGCCCGTCCGTTCATATGCCGAGCAGGTCATGACCTGCGGGGTGACACCCGATTCGTGTGGCGGGAAAAAGTGCAGGGCAGTCTGCAATTGTACCTTAGCTAACTCTGCCCGTTGTATGTTATTGCCGTCAGCCTTATTGATAATGATGCTGTCTGCCATTTCCATGATGCCGCGTTTGATGCCTTGCAGTTCGTCGCCTGCACCTGCGATTTGCAACAGCAGGAAAAAGTCCACCATCGAATGGACTGCCGTTTCGCTTTGTCCCACGCCCACCGTTTCAATCAGGATAATGTCGAATCCCGCCACTTCACAGAGAATCATGGCTTCCCGCGTTTTGCGGGCTACGCCGCCCAAAGACCCGGCGGAAGGGGAAGGACGGATATAGGCTTTCGGGTCGCAGGAAAGCTCCTCCATCCGGGTCTTATCTCCCAGAATACTCCCTTTGGAGCGTTCGCTGCTGGGGTCTATCGCCAGGACGGCTATCTTGTGTCCCTGCCCAGTCAGGTATTTGCCGAAGCTCTCGATAAACGTGCTTTTTCCTGCTCCCGGCACTCCCGTGATGCCAATCCGGACAGAATTTCCCGACGAGGGAAGGCAACGTTTAATAACCTCCTGAGCTATTAGCTGATGTTCTGTTTTGGAACTCTCCACCAAGGTAATGGCTTGACTGAGGATATTGATGTCCCCTTTCAGGATGCCTTCCACATAGTCATCCGTGGTCAGCACTTTCTTCTTGATACACTTTAAGCGCGCTGCGATATTCGGATTCATCGCTTCGGGCTGCTCGATGCCCCTGTTTACTTTCAATCCTTCGTATTCCGGTGAATTTTCCGGGTGTTCAATACATTCCGCCATACTCGTTTTATTTGGAATCAAAGATAAAAAATAAAACCGAGAATATCCGGGTTCAGGACGGATTTGATTTGCGGGGTTTGAATTTCATGAAGAGGGGAAGGTAGAGCACCAGGGCAATGATGGAGAAAACCATGCCGCCCATGGCACCGACGGCAAAAGAGAACCAGAAGACCTCTTTCGAACCTTCGTATACAAACGGAATCAAGCCCAGAATAGTGGAGACGATGGTCAGAAAAATCGGGATGATTTTGTGGTTATAGGATTTCAGATAATATTTTAAGCCTTGTTTGCGGACAGCTCGGCAGGTGAGGTTGTATTCGTTGATGATGTAAATGCCCGCATTGACAACGATGCCGCACAGCAATACGAAAGAGGCAAACCCACCCTGGTCGAAAGTGAACTTAAAGAGGTAAAACGTCAGAAACACCCCGATAAACGAAATGGGAATCATGATGATGATCACGAAAGGTTGCCAGAGCGACTCGAAGAGAATGGCGCAGACAAGGTAAATAATGGCAATCACTAAAAAAAGAAGAGCATACTGCTTCTTTTGCGTAGACCACTCCCAATCCCAGCCGTTCTTCTCTGCCTTGAAGCCCAGAGGCAATTGCCTGTTGAGCTTGTCGATGTTGCGCTCCATCACCCGCTTCGCCAGTTCGTAGGGACCGAGGAAATCATAGGCGACCAGCAGGGAATAGACTTGGTTGGTTTTATAAATATCGTTGCCGGAGCGGCGTTTTTCGATATTTCCCAATTTTGCCAGTTTGACCGACTTGTCCTTCATCGTAATGATGTCGTTTTCAAGGTGCCATACGTCAAAATTCTTACTTTCCGACGACACCAGCGAAACGGCTACCTGCTGATTGTCAATCAGCACCGGATTGAGCGCATTGCGGTAAAGCTGCTGGGTCAGGAACGTATAGTAATCGTTGGGGCGCAACTCCTGCTGGGCGAAGCGTTCGAAATTGAAATCGATAAAATACTCTGTCGAGTTCTTGCTCCTCCAGTTATCGGCGCCCATGATTTCCGGGGCGGACACCCGTTTGTTCAGGCTCAGGCTGTCACACAGTTGCCGGGCAAAAGAATAGAGCATGTCATAATTGTAGCCGGTAAGCCGGATTTTATTGCTCTTGTAACCTGTGCCCAGGGCATTGGAAAACCCTTGTCCGATACCGTAGATGCTCCAGTCAGCCCCGCCGAGGTCGTTGGCTTTGGCGATAAGGATATCTTTCAGCATAACCGGGAAACTGCCGTTTTCCACATCGGGGCGGAACGTGATAGTGATACCGGAGTTATCGTAATTATACACATACGTCTGGTACGTTTCGATTTCCTGATACTGGCTGAGGAAATTCTCCATTTTCAGTATTACCTCGTTCAGCTGGTGCACCGTACAGCCTTCCGGCATGGATGCCCGGACATAGAGGCGGGTGCGCTGCGGGTCGTTGTAATAGTTGCCGTTAAAGACATGTTCGGTGAAAAGTCGCAGCGTGCCGCCTAAAACGGGTTCCAAATACGGTTTCAGCGTGCTTTGGTAGAATTTGCTGCCGATGGTCTTGTTATACAATTCGGGGAAAAATCCTTTCCGCTCTTTGTCCTTATCATCCTTGAGTTTAGCGGGGAGGAAATGGACGGGCAGCCCGAACGCCAGGATAATGAGGGTAATCAGAATCCATTTATACCGCGGACGTCTGCTGAAAGAAATGAACTTGGCGTATATATGGGTAAACCGGACTAAACGCCGCCGGGACCTGATGAGCTTTTTACCCGTGCGTGGACGGATAGGGAGCTTATCGAGCAGGGCGGGGATAAACAGCAGGGCAATAATCAGGGATACCGTCAGGTTGATGATGATGACGGAAGAAAAATCCATCAGATTATTGCGCTGGTTTTCCGGGAGAAAAAACACAATCGTCAAGGCACCGATGGTCGTTAGCAGGGCGGCGAAAATGGCTAAAAAGGCTTTTCGGTTATGGTAATAGCTGTAATGGTCTATCATGATAATGCTGGTATCGATAATCAGTCCGAGCGAGACGGTAATGCCTGCCATGGAATAGAGATGGATTTCCAGGTCAAACAGATTATAGAAAATGAATGCCAGCAATATATTGGCGAGCAGGGTTACAATGATGAGAAACAGGTAGCGGAGCTTGCGGCTCACGGCATAGACGAACAGCAACAGAATCAACGTGGACATAATAGTCCGGGTATAGATTTTGTCGAGTTCCTTCTGAATTTCTTTTGACGAGTCGTAGGCGACAATTACAGAATAGTTCTCGGGGAAACGGGCTTCTAATTTTTTCATCTCCTCCTTGATGCGTACCGTGACCTCAAGCGTATTGATATGCTTCTCCGCCATGACGGAAAGATTGATGTTGTTCAGTCCGTTAATGCGGTAATAATGGGTCGGGAGCTGTTCTCTATACTGGACGGTGGCAATGTCTTTCAGATAGATAATGCGCCCGTTGTTGTTGGCAATGGGGATATTGTCCCAGACTTCGTAACCGCTGACAGTATTACTGTTGCGTTTTGACGGGCTGTTGGCAGAAGAGAGCTCTTTGGACGTATTCACCAGCAGCACCCGTATTTGTAGCGTATCCCCCGACACGGTCCGTTCCGTGGTGAGCCCCAGGATATTTTCGGTGTGGTAGGTATTGATAGCCTGGGCGATATCGCCGGCGGTAATTCCCAAAACAGTGCATTTGTTGGGATTGAAGCGGATTTCCCATTCGTAGGGTGTGGCGCCGTATACTTGCACACTGTTGATACCGTCCAGCCGGGAAATGACAGGCACGATATGCTCCTCCGCATATTTCTGAATCTGGGAGGTGGAAATGGGAGCATTCAGCGTGTACGAAATCAGGGTCTGGTGCTCCTCCCCGGAAGTATTGGTAGAGAAATTGGGGTAACTGACCTGCTCCGGCAGGCGGGGATACAGTTGCTTGATGAGGGTGGCTATTTCAAACCGTACGGCGTCGATATTCTCGTTCTTCTTGATGGACAGGGTGATGCGTCCGGAGCCTTTGCCTGTCACCGACCTCATTTCCTTGATGCCCCTGACGGACGCCAGTACCCCTTCTATTTTGGACGTCACTTCCTGTTCGATAATCCGTGCGGAAGCCCCGTACCAATTGAAAGAGAGGGTCAGCTCCTGCTGTTTGAGCGAGGGCGTATAACGGATGTTCAGCATGGGAATCATGCTGATGCCGACCACCATGAATGCCACCATGGTCAGAATGATGGAAAACTGGGAGAACCCTCGTTTCTTTGCGCCTGTCTCGTTCATAAGCCTGTGGAATCTGGGTACGGGTAAATCGGTTTTCTACTCTTTCCGGCTGCCGGTGCGCCTGTCTTCTTTCCGGTATATGTAGTAATACGCCAATGGAATGAAATATACGCTCACAACAGTACCGACGCTCATCCCTCCGATGATTGCCAGGGACAGTGGGAATTGCAGGTCCGCGCCCAGATTCCCGGTGAACAGGAACGGGGCGATGGCTAAAATCGTGGTCAGGGAAGTCATGATAATGGGTTTCAGCCGTCGGTTGCCTGCCATCATGATGGCTCTTTTCAGGTGATAGCCCGCACGGCGCAACTGGTTGATGGTGTCCACTTTCAGAATAGAGTCATTGATAACGATACCGCACATGACAATGATGCCAATCATGGACATGATATTGATGCTTGAACCGCAGAGCCACAGCAGGAACAGCGCGCCAAACAGGTCGACGGCGATTTCCGACAGGATGACAAAAGGCTGAACCAACGATTCGAACTGGGCTGCCAGGATGAAATAAAGCAACAGCAGGGAGACCGCCAGAATCACCGCCAGCTCCTTAATAAGGGCACGGTTGGAGTAATAACTGCCGCTGTAACTCACCTCAAAATCGGCGTTATCCGCTACGATGGCGGAGATTTTGTTCGTCACCGCACCGATATCTTTGTCCGCCACCTCTAAATTGAGGGGATAAAATTCGCCTTCCGGTCCCGAAATAAGGTTTTTCAGGTCGTTGACCCGGCTTTCCCGGACTAGCGTGTTCAGGGGAATCTCCACCTCATCTTTATTCCGGACGGAATTGTTTTGCAGGATATTTTGCAGGGTGTGTTCTTCGTCTCCCAAAATAATGGGCACAGAGTATTCCCCCTCATTCAGATTGAACACCCGGTTCTCATTGAATGCGCTTTTCAGCTTGTAGAAAAGCGTACTATAATCCACGTTATACAGCGTCATGAGCTCCGGGGAGGTGCGGAGCTGCACCACTTCCTGCCAGGCTACGGGCTCGATATAATAATCGGGAAGCTGCTTCTTGATGGTGGTCAGCAATTTGTTCAGCTTGTCCGGGTCGGGCGATTTCCCGTCCACACTCCGGATGCGTGCCACCAGCGAAGGCTCTCTCTCTGCGAAAATCATATCGAAAATGTTGCCGGAACTTTCCGTATAGTAAACGGCGCGGGGATACTGTTTCTTCATGAAATCCCCGATGCGCTGCACCAAAGGCGGCACACTGTCGGGATGCACGGTTTTCAGGTAGATGGTAGCTTCGGTAATGGAATTTTCCCTGGTGTGGGAAAGTAGGAATTTCTGGGTCCCCGCCATGACCGTATTTTGTGAGAGCAGGTCCTGCAAATGGTGCACCAGTCTGCCCGTCCGCTTTTCATTTTCGGCGGCATTGATTTTCTGGTTCCACTCGATGTTCAGCAACAGGTCGTTTTGCGTAATCGGTGGCAGTTTCCTTTTCTCGATGACCGAATATATCAGGCAACTGCATACAATCATGCCCAGAAAGATGCTCCACGCCAACAGCTGGTGGCGGAATATCCATTTCAGCCCCCGTTCGTACAAGGCTTCATAATTAACCACCTGGAAACGCGCAAAAAACTTGTTTTGCTGCCGGGTCTGGTATTTCTTGTATATCAGGTAATAATAGACCGGGATAATCAATATGGCAACGGCTAACGAGGACAACAGCCCGATAGTCACCGCCATCGCCTGGTCGTAGAACAGGGCGCCGGAGATGCCGCTCATGAAAATCAAGGGAATGAATACCGCACAGGTTGTCAGCACGGAACTGAGCATGGGGGTAAACACTTCGTTCGTGCCCCGTATGGTTGCAGTCCGGAGTGGTTCGCCTTTGTCCCAGTGTTGCGTGATATTGTCGATGACAATGATGGAATTGTCCACCATCATTCCCACGCCCAGCACAATGCCCGACAGGGAAATGATGTTGATGGAGATACCTGCCATGTACATGAACAGCATTGAGACAATCAGCGCAATGGGGATAGTAATGGTAATCAGCAGGGGAGACCGGAAATCCTGCATAAAAAAGAAGATGATGAAACATGCCAGGAAAATACCCGCCAACAGGTTTTGGGTCAGATTGTCAATCGAGTAATCCAGCAGTGCGGTCTGGTCCCGCGTCATGACAAAATCGATATGCGGGTAATCTTTCCGGAATACCTCCGTCAATTGGGTTATCTCCTCTTTCAGGTCCGCCATGCGGGCGTCGGCTTGCTTGATGATAGCCATTGTCAGGGCGGGTTTGCCGTCGGAAAGTACCGAACCGGTCTGTTTCTGCGGCTCCTCCTTGACCGTTGCCAGCTCTTTCAGTTGGTAAAGCCGGTCATTGACCTTGCAATAGACATTTTCAATGTCCTGTTTGTTGGTCAGCGTTGAGGAAAAACGGATATTGTACTGGTATTCCCCGTCCCGGATGGTCAGGTTTCCCAGATTGATATTATTGTTCTTGATGGCCTCTTCCAGATCGGAAGGCTGGAGTCCCAGGGCTTTCAGCTTGAAATGGTCGGGAATGATAAGCAATTCGGACAGCGTCTGTCCGCTGATGTCCACCATCGCGACTTCCGGTATCTGTTCTATTCTTTTGGAAATCACCGCCAGCGCGAATTTACTGAGTCCGACAAACTCCCGCATGTCGCCCGCAGCGCTTCCCGTACTCTCTTTCAGGGTAAGATTCATATAAAAAGCCGGAATATCGGTGGCATTGGCTTTGATGGTACGGGGACGCTCGATGTCGCGGGGCAGATTGGTCCGGTCTATCTTTTCATTCACCTCGATAAAGATAAAGTCGATATCCGAACCGTGTTCAAATTCCATAAAAATATTGCCCCGTCCGTCGCGGGTTTCCGTGCGGATATCCGTCAAATGGCTCAATTGGGTGAGCTGGTTGCGCAACGGCTTGATAATAGTGGCGTCCAGTTCCCGTGCCGATAGGTTCTCGGCAGTCACCTGCACAGTCACTTGCGGTATTTTGACCTCCGGCATCAGGGATACCGGAAGCAGATTGATAGCCAGTATCCCCAGCACCAGTATTGCTATCAGCGACATGGTGACGGCTATCGGTCTCTTAATCAGAAATTCAACCATACCTCTTGCTTCTTACTCTTGTTTCACCATAACTCCCGACCCGTGTGCCAGGTTCAGGTTGCCGGAAATGATGACGACATCCCCTTCATTCAGTTCGGCGCTCTTGTCGGCGTTCGGCACCACAACATAGCTGTTGCTGTTTGCCATCAGCACATGCACATACGTCCACATGGCTTTGTTTTCCTTGTCGACACGGAAAAGCACTTCCTGGTTGTCCCGGATAAGCACCGCACTCTTCGGCACCACGAATTTGCCGGGGATGATATTTTCGATGTGTACTTTCACGTTCATCCCGTCAATCAGATGACCGGGATTCGGAAGTTGGGCACGTACCATGACCTGACCTTTGTCGTTGACCGTCGGGTTGATTTCCGTCACCTGTCCCGCGTAGTTTTTTTCCGGTTCGGTGAAAGTCGAAACCAATACCCGTTGCCCGTTTTTCAGGCTGCTCAACTCGGTTTCCAGCACGGCAAATTCCACCTCAAAGATTTTATCGTTGATAACCTGGCAGAACTCCTCTCCGGAGGGATATTCATATAGCTTTGTCGCGAGATTGGCAATCCGCCCGTCGACGGGAGCTTTGAGCGTACAGTTGTCTAAGCCCATCTCTGCGCTTTTCAGACTGGCTTCCGCGTCGTTATATCCGCTGTGGATGCGGGCGATACGCATCGTCCCGGCGGGAATTTGCAGGGAGTCCTCCATTTTATAGCCGTAACCCAGGAGCTTGTCTTCCAGCTCAATCCGCGCTTTCTCCATCTGGTGCCGGGCTTGTTCCAGTTTAAGCATGGCATCGCGGGTATCCAGTACGGCAATGACCTCTCCCTGTGCAACCGGCGTACCGTTTTTCACATACAGTTGGGTGACAATGCCCGTGTTGGCAAATTTCAGGGAACTTTTATTCAGTGCCCGCAGCTTCCCGTTGCTCAGCAACTGGCTGTTGAAATCCTGTTTCCGCAGGACTATCGTGTCGACGGGATTTTTTTCGATTTCATATTTTTTTCGTCCCACTCCGTTTTCTTCTTCTTTTTGTTCCTTGGAACCGCAGGCGGTGAGGGAAGCGGCAAGCAACAGGTATGCCAGGGTGCGCAGATGTTTCATATTCCGGTGTATTATTGGATGTTGTATAATTAATGCTGAATCAGTAAATCAAAATCGGTGGAAATATTCCGTTTGTATGCAAAATCATACAGGGTCGATTTTTGCAGGGAATAGTAGTATTTCCAGTAATTGTGCAATTCGGTGATAAAACGGTTGGTGGCTTCGTCCTTTTCGCTCTGTGCCGTGTTGAATTCGAGCACGCTCAGCGTTCCCTTGCTGAATTGTTCCATCGACAGTTCGTAGCGTTTTCGGGCGACCTCATTGGCTTTCCCCGAAATGTCGCATTGTCGTTTCTGGTTGTTGAATTGCAGCACCCGGATCATGATGTCCTCCTGCTGGTCAATCAGTTGCTGCTCAATCTGGGTCTTGATGACATTCATCTGGGATTGGGCGGTGCGTATGCGTCCGCGCCCCATACCCCAGTCTATGATAGGGATTTGTATGCCCAGCCGGATATTTTCCTGGTCTTGGGGCTTGCGGTAGCTGTCGCCCAAGTCGGTAGCACTCTGGTTAAGACCAAACTGGGCAAAGAAGTCGGCTTTGGCTCCTCGGTTGGCTTTCGCTTGTGCCACTGCCATTTCTGCCCGCAGGAGTTGAATCTCTTTGTTCAGTTTGAAAGACGTATTGTTGACGGAAAGGTCGTATACTTCTCCATAATTCAGTACGATGTCCGGAATGTTGTCCGGAATGACCAGGTCGAAATTAATGTCTGCTTTGGGATAGCCTAAAAAGGAGGCAAGCTGGAATTTGGCGGTCTGTACGTCGATTTCGCTTTGGCTGATAGTCATGCCGTCATTCAGCATGCGCAGCTCCAATTGCATCAGGTCGTTCTGTGTAACGGTACCGATTTTAAAACGCTCCTGGGCGGTCTGATAGGATTTGCGGGTATTGGCATAGTTGGTTTTTGCCATCTCCAGTTTCTGCTGGGCGTTGACCAACGTGAAGAACATGTCCACGGCTTTGACCGTCACCGCCTGCATGGATTCCAGGTAAGTTAGTTTCGCTTTTTCATACTCCTCCGGTTCGATTTTCTTGTCCCATTTCAGCGAATTGAAACTGCCGAAAATGGGCTGGGTGTAAGTGATGCTCACCGGATTGGTATTGTAGGAATGGTAGCGTTGGTCACCGAACTGGTCTAAGCGTTCCAGACTGGAATAAAGGGATACCTTACCGCCGGTAGGAGCGATGTTCTGGTCGATGGAGAGGTTCACGCTGTTACGCATGGAATAGTCCTGCACGTAGTTGTATTCCCCGGTAACGGCGTTCTGCAATGCCACCAAAGCATGGCTGAAATTGGGCGCTGTCAGCCCTAAATTCAGCGAGGGAAGCAGTTCGGCTTTGAATGCCCGGAACTGCCAGTAGGCGGACAGAAACTGATGGCGGTGTAATATGGCGTCGATGGAACGCTGGCTGGCTAACGTAATGACGTCTCCCAAACGGAGGCGTTCTGTGTAAGAAACCTGTCGGGAAGAGTCTGTCGGCTGTGCCTGGACAAATATTCTCAGGAGCAGGAAAAAGAATAAAAACACCGCTTTCATGGTAGGGAGTATGGGTTAAATTTCATTATGCTTACAAACTTAAATTATTTTTTAGATAAAATGTGTCTATTCCTACTAAAAAATTAGTTAAAGAAATGTTATTATTTCCACCTTGTTTCGTTGTTGTCATAGGTGAAAATCCTTTCTATACGCTTGTTCCAGTTGCAGTTCCGTAGCTGATAGAGAGCGTGGGAGGGAACGTCCGTAAAGCGCAGCCAGCCTTTCCCGCTTTTTTGCTTGCCGCAGGAATGCCAGTCGTTTCCCTGCCAGTAGAACAACTCATACTCCGCATCCGGCATGATTCCGTTGGTAATGCAAAGGGAATACCCGATGCGGATCAGACGGTATGCCTTGCCTAAATCGAAGTCGATAAAGCGGGGGGTGTCCGTACGGATTTTCCCTTTAAAACAGGAGGCCGCAAATCCGTCTGTCAGGTGTTCGGGGCAGTCGGCGGATGAAAGGGGTGTATAATTGCAGTGGAGAATGCGGGAGGGGAGAGGATCGGATTGATAGGCTGTGTAAAAGCGGATGTCTCCGGCTGCAAATGTATCGCAGGGACTGATTAACCGGATATATCGGTAGGAGCAGGACGTGTCTGTTGGAATCGATTCGGCTTCCATAAATACGGATCCCGGTATTTTGCCTAATGTATCGGCAGTGGAAAAGTCGGGCGTGTTGCTCCCGATAAAACGGCAGTGTGCCAAGTGTGCTATTTCTTGTTGATTTTTTTCGTAAAACGGTGCTCCGGCAACGTGATTGACAGCTATGGTTTGATGGCTTTCCCGGGGCGTCAGAATATCGATGCTGTTGTCTGGACGCAAATGGAACGGTGCCCCGGCAGGAATGATTTCTCCGTTGCAGTAGAAAGCAGGTAGATAGACCAGGTCTTTGCCCATGCCTTCAAACGTTACCTTGTCACCTCGGATCTCTCCGTATTGCACGGGATGCCACTGTTGGTAACCGAAAACGCACAGGTAAGCATAATACATGTTTTCCGGGACTTCCGGCAGGCGGAGTGTGAGGTTGAGCGTGTCGAAATACTCTGCCGATACATCTTTCTTTTTATAGTTCTTGAAAAGTGGGGGAACGTCCTCACTCCTGACCCGGCGGTCGGTAGCGGGAGCGGTCGGGTGGCTGGAATAGGTATGCCGGTACACTTTGGGCAGGCGGAAGCTGCCCCATTCCTTGTCGTAAGTCTTGTTATTATAAATGCGTTTGTACTTCCAGCGGTTGGTATCCCAGAAAGATTCAAAAGCATGCGTTTGGCCGTTGATGATAGCAACATTCCAGGAATGGGAACTATTCCGGTTTCCCCAAGCGGGAACGAAGTCCACGGCTGTTGTGATCCCCAAGGAGGATAATAATACAGAATTAAACCAGCAACGGTGCTCGCACAGCCCTTTGCCTAAGTATTCCAGCATCGGGGCGGAAGGGACGGGAATGCCGTTTCCGTAGAAACGCGTGTGGGTGATGTGGCGGTAGAGATACAGCAGACTGTCCGTTTCGCGGACAAATGCGTGAATGCCTTGCCGGGCAAGGGAATCGTTATGATAGAAGTGTCCGTGGTGGCGTGCGTAAAAAATTGTTCGGGCGCGGTCGGCTATTAAACCGTTTTTGCGGCGGTAGGGCAGAATGTATTCGCAAAACTCTTCAAACGAACATTTGCGGCAATAGGCGTTTCCCTCCCATGCCCGGAAAGCGTTTTCCGTTTCCTCAATCAGGTAGTCGCTGGTAATGTGGCGTATGTCAGGTGTGCCGCACTCTTCCAACTCCGGAAGCAGGGGGCGTTTCAGTTCCCACAGCGAATCAATTTTTTGTCCGAGTATGGGGTATTGGTTCGGATAGCGGATAGTTAAATTGCGGTATTCTTCATAAAAGTGTTTATACGACTGCAAAAAACTGCTGTCCGGTCCCCAGCAGCCCGGCATATTCCGGATGAGGAAATGAACGGCACGGTATTTCAGGCTGTCGCTAGAATAGGGATTGTAGTAGCGCAATGCCTTTTCTAATTCGCTCCGGTTTTCACCGGCAAATTGCAACGCCGTCTCCAGTTGTTTCTCCTCCGGTGTGCGGCAGGCGAGGCAAAACAGGTACAGGGCGATAGCCCACAGTGGGTTAAGACGGAATCTGTTCATAGAGTTTTTTCAGTTTATGCTGCATCTCTTCGATAGCGGGCGACATGATTTTAGGCTTTTGCTCCAGGGCTTTCCGGATGATTATGGCAGCTTTTCCGTATTGTCCGGTGGATACATAGAGTTCCGCCAGCAGGTAAAGGGGGTAGAGGCGGTGGGGCACCGTTCGGTAAGCCCGGAGGAATGCAGCTTCTGCAGCTTTGCAGTTGCCGAGTGCCTGTTCATTCCTGCCGATGATGTTGTAAAACATCGGATCGGCACTCCGGCGTGCCCCTTCTGATAAAATAATGATGCTCTCTTGGTGTTGCCTTGTTTTGGCTAAACACTGACCGTACTCGAAAAGGAACGGGGCGAATTCTTTTAGTGAGGGATAAAGTTGTCGATAACCCTCTGCGGTGCCTTTGTAGATTTCCATGTCAAAGTATCTTTTTTCTTCTTTCCAAGCACGAAGATGGGTCACTTTCTCCGATAAACCGAGTCCGGCATACAGGCAGGCGCCTGCCAATAGCAGGACGGCTGTCCGCCATATCTTTGGTTTGCAGGTGTCGGCGGCAGGCGGAGAGCAAAGAGCTGTGAAAACGGCAAACAGAAGGGTGAGGGGCAATACGCTGAAAGGGTATGAGAAAAAGGCAAAGACTGCAAACGCGATGAGGCTGCCCGCGATACCCGTCTGACGTTGTCTGTATGCCTGCCGGAATGCAGACACGACCATGCCGGCAAAGAGTAGCAACCCGATAAGGCCGAGTTCCGTTGTGATTTGCAGGTATTCGTTGAAACCGTATTCCGGACTGCCTGCCACATGTTCTTCCTGCGGGGAGTGTGTTTCGGAAGTGAAGTAGCGGGCTTGCGCCTTGCCGTATGCGCCTGCGAAACTGCCGGGACCTTGTCCCGTCCAGGGAGATTCCCGCAGTGTCAGTACCGACACTTTCCACATCAACAGGCGACCGTCTGCCGAGTCCTTTTTTAAGGCATACATGCTGGCGCCGCTTCCGAAAAGCAGCAGCAAACAAATCAATGCTGCCGGAAGAAAGCAGCGTTTCCTGCTCCGGTAGAAATTCCGGATGACAGAAGAAAGGGAATAGTATTGCCACAACACCAGTCCGCCTCCGGAAAGGGCTGCCACCCATGCGCTCCGGCTCATCCCTGCGGGGAGGAGGATGGCTGCCGCGACGGCACAGGCTGTACCGGTATAGTGAAGAAGGGGAGTGGACGGTTTGTGCACTCCCGTATGCAATGCCAACGGTAGCAGGACGGCTAACATACCGCAATAGGGACCCGGATTGAAAAGCGAACCGGTGAAGCGGTACAGGGCGTGGTAGGAAGGCAGGAATCCGTATAGCTGTGCCAATCCCCAGACGGCTTCCGTAATGCCTGTAAGGCAAAGGAAAAAGACCACGATGCTACGTGACGTCCGGTCTGTGGATACCAGTATGCGGACGGCGAAATATACGCCTGCTAATAAGACGAACAGAAGGGCATGGGTGGGGCAGAGGTTCCCTGTTGTGAAATAGCGGAAAAACCAGTATCCGGTAAAAGCGGCAAACCAACCGTCAGTAGTGGTGAAACGAAAGCGGATGTTCCGGAAAAGAGAGAAAAAAAAGAGGAGACACAGGGAAGCAGGTATGCTTATTGCAGCTACTTCCAAGCGGGTCGGATTCATATTGCCGGTTTTCAGAGCATCGCTGACAACAACGGGACACAGCAGGCCTGCCACACACAAGGCGGTGGCAATGCAACCGAATAGTTTTCCTGTGTCTTTGCTATTTAGTTTCATCTATTGTATCAGTTTTCCTGTCCTGCCTTCCGTTTCCGAACTCCGGATAATCCATGCTTTTCCCACGATACACTCTTCCGGCAGAAATCCCCAGTACCGAGAGTCCTTGGAATCTTCCACCCGGTCTCCGCCCACAAAGTAATAGTTTTTTTGGAAACAGTATGCCTCGGCTTTACCCTCTCCGATGTATACGTCTTGTCCCCGGCTTTTTACGGACTTTCCCGTTTCCCATTCAATCCATCGTTTATACAGGCAGAGGGTGTGTGGCGTGAGTGGAATCCGTATCCCTTCCCCGGGAATGACGAGCGGACCGAAAGTATGAATATTCCAGGGATGAGCGGGCCGATAGGGAAAGGTGTTATAGACTTCCGGTTCAAAATCTTCACGTTTTTTCAGGGATAGTTCCTGCTGGGCGGCTTGGTTCCCCACCTTCCCCTTTTCTCCGTTGATGAAATAGAAACCTTCCCGGATGGCAAGGGTATCGCCCGGCAGACCGATGCACCTTTTCACGTAGTAGGTGCTCCAATCCATGCATACCGTGTTCCATGACGAGCGGTAGGGAAAATTAAACACCAGTATGTCATTGTGCTCCACCTGCCTCCAGCCCGGCAATCGCCGGATTTTCACGTGACTGTCGTTCAGTGCGGCAAACGGGTTGAAAATGCGCGCCCCCAACACGGGTTTAGCCACCCAAATCTGGTCGCCTGTCACCAAAGCAGGTGCCATCGAATCGCTCGGAATCCGGAAAGAACTGTACCCCACCACCTGCAACACTACCCACACCACAAACAGGATACACATCCAGAACAGCACATTCACCACCCATACTGACAGTTTATTTTTCATGCACAATCCTACCTTTTACATTGAATAGAACCGGAGAATTTTGTGTGTTGCAATATACGGAAATAGTCTTTTCAAAATACTCTTCTTCCTTTATTTTCATCTCCACAGTGATTTTCAAGGTTTCGCCCGGATTTACAGGCTTTTTATCATATCGGGGCGTTGCGCATCCGCATGAGGTTACAACATCTGCCACCAATAAAGGCTGTGTTCCGGTATTTTTCAATGAAAACACGGCTTCCCGGCTTTCTTTGGGCGTGAACTCCCCTAAATCACATACGGTTATTTCATACCCGACCGTTGTTTGTGCCGCCTGCTTTTTCGGTAAAGTATCTCCGGTAATCACTTTCAGATAGAGTTCTTTGATTTTGGGATTGGTAATGGGATTGCCGATAGCTTTTACCCGGTTGTTTCGGTCTAATAAAAATGTGTGAAACCGTTCGTCTTTGGGAAAATGGTTCAGAATGTTGAGGCTGTCTTTTTCATCGATATAAACGGGGTAATAAAACAAATTCTCTTTTAAAATATCTTTCACTTCTTCTGTACTTTTGGGGGCAAAATAAAAGAGTGCAGGTACGGAATCCAATTCATTCATAAAATCCTCCCACTCCATTAAATGCAATTTGCAAGTGAAGCATCCGTTTGTATCCACATAGATGAGAATCTTGTAATTTTCCCACGATAGAGTTTGGGGAATGGAATCGCCAACTTGAACCATATTCATTTTTTTGGGAAAAAGAATCTCTTTCCCATCCCATGTTTTGATTAATTCGGTTACCCGGTTTTTATCTTTGGGCTGACAGGCAAAAAGTAGAAATAAACTCAAAAAGCACACAATAATTCTAATCATCATAACAATCCATCCAGACTTAAGAATGTGACTTGGATACAAGAATTTAATGAAATTATAATAATTATGCCATGTATTTAAGTAAGTTATATTACAATTGAGGTAATTTGTATTTATATATTTTTTCTGTTTCATAAATAAAGCCATATAGATAATGATTTTTGGAGTCGACTCTGATACCTGATAAATTTTCAGGTGTATATAGTGTTTTTATTAAACCTCTTTCCCAATCAAATACGGAAATTGCTTTTTTCCCTTTTTGATTTTCTGAGTGAAGAATATAAATATATCGTGAATTTGTAGTGGCTCGTCCGTAGTAATATGGAGTGGTATTTTGAGGTCGTTGATTAATGGATTCAATAGTATTATCCTTAAGACTACCGGAAGTTAATGCGTATTTTTGATTATTTTCCCAATATAGAAAATTAATTTGATTAATGCTTGGCATGGCTGTTACTAAACATTTTTTATAAGGGTTATATTCCCATATACTACCATAAGTTTGCTGTAAATCTTGTTTTGTAGCTTGATAAAGTGATTGTATTTTTTGTTTTTGCGTGAGATGATTGTAGAAAATGTTTGATATTGTGTTCGTATTATAATCTTCAATAGTTAGAAAGATGGTGGAATCTGAAAGAATAATACTATTATTACTTATTTGAGGTAAGCGAATTTTTTGGGAGATACATATTGTGTTTTTTTCAATAGATTGTGATAAATTAATAGCATTTAATTCTTTTTTCATAATATTATTTATCCAAAAAATGATATTATTTCCGGTTTTTGAAAATTGCCCATTATAACTTATACTAAGAAATTCATTAGGTCCTTTACCTTTTGTTCCAAATGATGCTAAGTTTTTATTTTCAGAATATATTTGAAAAAGTTTGTTAGGTTGATTGGTAATGTATAGGAGTAAAGAATCAATAATATAAACATCTTCAAATCCGATAGGCATTTGAAAAATTGTATCATAAGATAGTGTAATGGGAGAATGGAAAGAAAATATATTGATATTGTTAGAATAAATATTAGGCGATTTATTGCAAGATGAAAATAAATAAAGAATTAGAAAGTAGTAAAATATTGTTTTCATTTTGTAATTATATTTTTTATCCGAAAATGAAAGGTATCTTTATTTAAAGATACCTTTTGTAAGATGTTGTTTTAAGTAAATAATTATTTGTAACATGTTCCTTTGCCTCTTTCACCTGTTCGGTTTTGAACTAGTTGGCATGGGTTTCCACATTGCCATGTTGAAGCCCCATCTTTAAAAACGGTTCCGCTCCAACATGTCCAACTACTGCTTGAGCCACCTCCTTCACTTTGAGCCAGCGCCTCGATGTTTTCCAACATCAGTGAATTTACTTGGTTTTTCTCTGTGGAGAAGATGCTGTATGCTGCTGTTAATAGTACCAAACTTCCAATAGCGGCAATAGTGATGATTTTTTTCTTCATCTTATTATTAAATTTAATGATTTTTTTAAATTCTTTCTTCTGTCTGTATCCTTTCAACAGAAAAAGCGCGAGGTTTTTGTTTTTCTTAAATTCTTACTATTTCGGTGCCCTCCTTTCTTTAAGGGAGTGTGGGATACCGGCAGGGTATAACGCTATTGAGATCCCGGTATCTTTCCTTTTATTAATTGAGACCATCTTATTCCTCTAATTGTCCACATAGGATGCAGGGTTCTAAAGTTTGAGGGTTCAGACCGATGGCATAAATGGTATTTGTTGTTTTGTCAATACAAAAGGAAGAAATCCGACGTGATAATTTGTAACATTTTAAAGGGTTCGCCTGTTTGTCGAAACAAAATAGTAAATCATGAATGATATAAGTGTGTTCTTTGGGTGGGGTATTTTGATAGGCGGCATAAAAACAATTATTTCCTAATTCGGGATTGAATAGTCCCGGAACATTCTCTTTTAAGAACAGAACACCGTACATCTGAGGATTGTTATCGCTTTTGTATTTAGGTAAATAAAATAAGCGGTTATGAGTTCTTTGGATGTGATTTGGTAATACTTTAAAAATCTCGATGTGTCCTGTCGTTGTGGAGATATTATAAAGTGTGTTTGAAGACGTATCATAAATTCCGTTGTATTGAAATGCGAAACTTTTGGAAAGATAAGTTTCGTTTTCGTGATCCGGATCTTGGGGATAATCGGGATAAAATGCCTGTAATTCCCTGCCGTTTGTATCAGTCAGAACTAATTTGCCTTTTGGATGAGAACAGTTGGCTATGATTTGTCCATTGGGCAATAAAACAGCCTGGCGGAAAGTGGCAGATTCCGTTGTATTAAATGCTAAAGGAATGCTTTTTATATAGTATCGGGCAGAGCCTTTTTTTAGGCTGTCTAATGAATAAATATTTAATTTCTTATTACCGCTATCGAAAAAATAGAAATAATTACCTGAAATTTCTTGGTTAATCGGATACATAATTTCATTGGGACCATGTCCATGTGAACCGAATCGTTGGATTAATTCGCCGGTTTGAATATTAAAGATAGCGAAACATTTTCCGTCCGTGTTGTCTTGTAGGATGAGATAATTGTCCGCCAAAGAAATATTTCGAGGTTTGGCTAATAGCTCATTTTTAATGTTTTTCAAAGGAGTAAGGATTAAACTATCGCTTTGTGTAAATGCTTCGGGGTAATTCTGTACAGCTTGTCGGCAACTAAAGAGATTTAATAAAATGAGAACGAAAAACAAGGGGAAGGATTTCATAAGAGTAAATTTGGATATGTATGAAACATGGACAAAAATAAAAATATTAATTTCAATGAAGGAGAAAACTATTTCTCCTTCATGAAGATTATTCAAAAGGACTTGTACTTGTGGAAGTATAGTGGCGTTCTTCTTTTTTCCCCATAATATCTTTTTGGGTTATGGCATGTTTCCCACAAAATATAGTCATATCTGAACAATTACACCAAGTTCCATTACCGTTTAAATCCGTGTCAAGGGCTTGGCATGCTAACGCCTCAATGTTTTCTAACATCAGGGAGTTTACTTGGTTTTTCTCTGTGGAGAAGATGCTGTATACCGCTGTGAATAATACCAAACTTCCGATAGCAGCAATAGTGATAATTTTTTTCTTCATCTTATTTGTTATATAAGAGTGCATGTTTAGGAATGACACCATTATTATCTATTAGAATATGGATTGTTTTTTGATATAAATTCCATAATTGAGAATTATAAAGAGGATTGCCGACTAATATGATTTGATTATTTTTATTTAACAAAAATGTGTGATAATTTAAATTATTAGGGATAAATGTATTTTTTTTATAAAACTTGTTCTCAAAGTCAAGTAAAATAGGATAATTAAATGGAAATTTTTCAATAGCATTTAATACATCAGATATTTTAGACTTTGATGGAGAGAAAATGAATATAGGTCTAAATTTATTGTATTGATGACTAATCTGAATGATTTCATTCCAATCGTTTAAATGAGCTATGTGGCAAGAAGAACATTCTGTAGAATCATAATAAATAATTAATTTGGCATATAGCGTATCATGTATAAAAGATGATATGAGTTGTCCATTATTTATAACCATGATATCAGAAGGAATAGAGATAGAATATTTTTTTAATTCTTGTAATTCTTTTGTTATAGTATTTTTTGTGCAAGAAAAAAAAGATATTGTAACTAAAAGAAATATTAGTTTGCTCATAGGGATCAGAATATTAGGGCTTGACAGAATAAAAGCACAATACAATCTTTTCTTCTGCTAATACTTTTTTTAAATCATCGGGAAAATCCGATGGATAATTATTCTTTTCAAAAATTGGAGGAAAGACACTGACAAGATAATTTCCGCAAGTGCCAAACCAATGTCCGTATTTATCAATACTTTCATCTGTTTTTTTGTAGATCTTATGGGTATTTTTGTTTAAAACAAATTGCTTGTAATTTCCTTTGTCAAATAAAGAACCATAAATATAATTATCATAAACAAGAGTAAAATATGTTAATGTTGTATAGTTCGTAAAAGACTCTAATTTATCTTCAATATTCAGTCGGTAAGAATCGGGGACGCGTTTATTCCCAAAATCGAAGAAAAATATATTTTTTAGATTACCTGAATGATCAAGTACATAGACGTAGTCATCAATTGGTTTATGATAAAATATTCCATCTTTGGTTTCGGTAAATCCGAAGCTGGATAAATGAAAATTATCATCTGTATTATTATTCTTATATCTCGTAATGGTTTTCTCCTTTTCTAAATTTTTATTTGTAATAATGATATGATCATGTGGATATTTTCCAGGATTGTTAGCAGTTAAACCGAAAGCAAACTTATTGTCGGATAGACATTGGAACACTTCTGCATTAAAAGGCAATTTTTGAGAACTGATAAAGTCGTTTTCAGGATTGTATTTTAACAGAGATAAGTTATTATAATCCAATATATAAATATTACCTTCCTTGTCAATGGAAAAATCTGAAATATTGATATATTCGCCTGGACCATGTCCTTTATGTCCCACATGTCCGGTAGCTTTCCCTGTCGTATCGAACACAACTAATTTAGAGGACATTTTATCAGCGATATAAATCTTATTGTTAAACACCTTGATTTTATCTATATAAGCAATTTCTGTAGCCTCATTCTCAGAATGCAGGACAATATACTTAACCGGAGTTAAAATATTGAAATCGGTATTCTCTAATTCGTATTCTTGAAGAGTTTCACATTGAATATTTATATAATTCTCGTTGTGATTTGTTTTACAACTTACAAGAAAATAGAGTACAATAATATGGTAGTATATGTATTTCATGATTAATATTTATTTATATAAAAGAAAGGATGTTTACATCCTTTCTTTATAATAACTAATTACATCCTTTATTGTCTTGGCAAGATACGGTATTTCGGCAGCGACATACGTATCCGCTAAGGAACACATGTTCTTTAGGACCATAACATCCTCCTCCTCCTCCTTCACTTTGAGCCAGCGCCTCGATGTTTTCCAACATCAGTGAATTTACTTGGTTTTTCTCTGTGGAGAAGATGCTGTATGCTGCTGTTAATAGTACCAAACTTCCAATAGCGGCAATAGCGATGATTTTTTTCTTCATCTTATTATTAAATTTAATGATTTTTTTAAAATTCTTTCTTCTGTCTGTATCCTTTCAACAGAAAAAGCGCGAGGCTTTTGTTTTTCTTAAATTCTTGCTATTTTGGTAACCTCTTTTCTTTAAGGGAGTGTGGGATACCGGCAGTGGATAACGCTATTGAGATCGCCGGTATCCCTTTTTTCCCTGTTTTTATTCTGTTACATGCAATATGCCTGAGAAATGCTGTCCGCTTTCGGTTATCGCCGATACGTTATAAGTTCCGTTGGCTGTGGAGATAAGCATATACTCCTCATGGCCTACCTGGCTCGTCCACGTCGTCTTGCTTTCTGCGTGCTCAATAGTTACTGTAAGATATTCGAGCTCTTCCGGAAACGAAAAACGAACCTCGCCGTTTCGGTACATGCAGTGAATGGCAATTTTTGACGGCATACGGGGTTCTTTTTTAGGACCATCTAAATGAAGGGTGCATTCACTTTCTTTTTTTTGTCTCGTTTTCTTCAGCTTGGGCAGGAAGATGGCTGCCGATACCGAGGATGAAAACAAACGAAATGATAGATAAGATAATTTTTTTCATATTTAGCTTGTTTGATTAAATTTTGCACTTTAAAATTATCTGTTTGTATCGTAAAAGTTATAAAAACAACGAATAAAAATCTATCCGGCTACCTTTTTAATTTGTTGATATACAGATGTATGTTGTTTGTTTGAAAAATAACTTTCTATCGATATTTATAAAATATTGAAAATGAGTAGATTGTGTGTAATGTACGATATTTTGGATATAAGTCTCTGATAATAATTGAATTGCTTTATGAAAGTGTTTTCAGAAAGACTTCTTTTTTATTGCTGTTGCTATTTTGTATTTTATCTTTCAGGCGTTTTTTGCGATTGTATATCACAGAGGGTTTTTCTTGCAGAAAAATACTTATTGTGGATGAGGATAGACCAAGGGTATAGTATAGGAACAGCTGGTAATCCGCCTTTTTTAATTGGGGAAACTCCTGACGGAAGTCAGTCATAAGATTATTTTTATAGGTGTTGAGAAAAGTTTCCAATTCCCTTTGCGTATGTGAGTCTTCTTTGAACTTGGAAATCATGCCGATAGCTTTTGTGTAGATGTGTTCCTTTTCCCGGGATGTGTCTTTACATTCGTAGTAGGTATTGCATAATTGTTCAATGGTCTTGAATTTTTGTTTTAACAGTTCGTCAATATAACTGTCTTTTACTGTTATGTCGGAATTTGTCCTTTTTAGTTTGTCGCTCAATTCCTGGACAAGTAGCATGTTTTCCTCTATTTTTCGCTGTTTGCCGTTTAAATGAATCCGGTAAAAAACAAAAAGAAAAATGATAAACAGGAGACTGAAAGCACTCATTCCGAACCGTTGATTTTTTTCGTATTGCAGTTTATTTTTCAGTAGCTCTTCTTCCTGCTTATAATAATTGGTAAGAGTACTGCTGATATTTTGGTTCAGAACATGGTGGATAAGGGAGTCCTGAACATTGTTTATGATTTCGAGGGCGTGGAGAGCCTGCGGATAATTCCCCTTTAGATTGTGGAGATTGTACTCTATCCATGAGCTCGCAGGATTATTGCTTTTTATTCGCTTTTGATAAAAAGTGACACTGTCCAACCGATTTTCCTCAAAATACGCCAAGGCGAGATTTTTGTAATCTTGGTCGGATAGCTCGTTTGGAGCAAGAGATAGTAAACGGAGTAAGGCGTTTTTCCCCGCTTTGTATTTTTGTTGAGCGCAGAGAGAGCTGCCAAGTAGATGGAGGCTTTCGCTTAGAAGTAAGGTATCCCGTTTCTTATAACCTGTTTCGAAGGCTTGTTGTGCAATACGGATGCTTTTTTTGTATTCATGGTTATTGTGGTGGGCATGTCCTGTTCTGATTAAAGCGAAATCCGCGTGTCGGTGGGCATGGGCCTGCAAAAAACATTGATGGGCCAGCGTGCAATTACTCACTTCTTCACGGGCATTGTGAAGACGGTTGTAAGTAGCTGCCATGCCGCGGTATATCAGTCCGAGGAAAAAATAATTCCCGATATTTTCCGCATGCTTCTGCGCCTTATGGGCGGACAGGATACTCGGCGTATAATTTCCGGCGTTGAATTGTATGCGCGAAAGATAATAATAAGCAAGCATCAGGCGGTAAGGTTCCGGATGCGCATTATAATATTCCACGGCAATACCTATCAGTGAATCATTCGTCTCGTCAATATAATTCTTGTCGAGTGCCTGCGAATATAGCAATGCAAACAACGCCTGCTGCTCTCCGCTTTTCAAATCGCCGGACGGGATATGTTTTAAAATGCTCAGGGCGGAGTCCGGCTTTTCTTGCATCATGTTTTCAGCCTGTGTCAGCGCTTCTTTGGATTGGCTGTGAGGGGTAAAACAGCCTGCCAACACCAACAATAATATAACAAATGATATGATATTCTTCATCGTATTCTACTTTTTGCCCATAGACCCCATGCAAATGTATAAAAATTGTTATATAATTTTTTTATTTATATAAATTATATCGATTCTGATCCTGTCTGGAATAGATGGCAATAAAATAGTAGAAAGTAATAAGAAAAAAATTGATTATCTATTATTAAACTAAGAGATAACTAATAAGTCACTAAAAGGTGACTAATAGTTGATAGCAATGGAAAGGCGTTGTGTAAGCCATTGGAATGGATAAAGGTTTCTTGTTTTCTGAAAGAGGGATAAAGAAAAAACCGCCGGATTTACCGGCGGTTTTGTTGTTCAACAAGGATTCGAACCTTGACTAACAGGACCAGAATCTGTTGTGCTGCCATTACACCATTGAACAGTAATGCTTGCTTTAACGGCACAAAAGTAGTCTTTTTTTTTATTTCAACAAAAAACGAAAATATTTTTTTTCTGATTTTTCTCTTTCTTAAAGAGCCGGAGAGTATACAAAAAAAGCTGTCCGACCGGACAGCTTTTTGTATAATAGGGTTTTCGGATTATTTTGTTGCGTTCTCCAGGCGTTTCATCATCATGAAGATGAACAGTGCGGAGATCAGGCAAAGCACGATAAGGATGGACCACAATGCCCACAATTCCATGTGTCCCCACAGCATACCGATGATGGATACCAAATAGTTACCGATAGCGGTGGCGCCGAACCACATACCCATCATGAGCCCTTTGTATTTGGGAGGAGCTACCTTTGACACGAAGGAAATACCCATCGGTGAAAGGAACAGTTCCGCAAAAGTCAGTACAAGGTAGGTATTGATAAGTACGGAAGGGGATACAAGTAAATTGCTGGCAACGACTGTTGCGCCGTCCGGGTTGGGTGTCGGAAGGCCCATAGAGAAGAAGGCCATAATGGTGAAACCCAATGCTGCGATAAGCATTCCGATGCCAATTTTCCGCGGGGCTGAGGGTTCTTTGCCTCTTTTTGCCAAGGCACCGAATACCGCCAGCGATACCGGGGTAAGGGCAACCACAAAGAACGGATTGAAGTGCTGGAACATTTGAGGGAGAACTTCAATAAATGAACCCGGGGTTAAAGCCATATATTTGTATACCAAAATACCAATGGAAAGGCAGGCAACACCGACCGAAATCAGTTTGGATTTCATTTCTTTCGATTGGAAGAAAGAGAATAAGCTATATACTAAAGTGATGACAAATACTAAATTGAATACGTTAAAGCTCATGCCTAATGCTCCGGCTGCCGTTCTGGCTGTATAGTCACGGGCAAAGAATGTCAGCGTCAGGCCATTTTGGTGGAAGGCCATCCAGAAGAAAATCACTACTGCAAATACCAGGAATAAGGCCGTCATGCGGGATTTGGTCTGTGCTGGGGTCAATTCGACTACACTTTCTTGTTTTCCGGAAGTAGCGGCTTGTTTGGTATTGACGTCGGCATGTTTGAATGTTCTTTTGAATACCTGGTAAATCAGCATGGAAACAATCAGTGAAACGCATGCCACGGCGAAACCGTAGTGGTAAGAGAGAGACAATTCATTGATGTATTTATGGGCGAAAGCAGCCAAATCACCATTGAAAGCAGCCGCTTGTGACTGTGCGAATTCGCTTAGGGTCTGGAGAGATTCGGCAGCCATTTGCTGTCCTTTTTCCAGGTATTCATGACAAAGAGCAGGGATGTCGCCTTGATATTTCAGTCCGGCCTTACCCAAAAAGTGTTCCGTGATTTTGGAAGCGGCGGTCGGGGCGAAAAGTGCGCCGATATTGATAGCCATGTAGAATAAACTGAATGCGGTGTCCCGTCTGTCAGCGTATTTGGGATCATCGTAAAGGTTACCTACCATTACCTGAAGGTTTCCTTTGAAAAGTCCGGTTCCTAAAGCAATCAGAAAGAGGGCACCGAACATCGTGGCTATTCCGAATGAGTTACCGGCAGTAGGGATGGCAAGACAGGTGTAGCCGGCAAACATTACAATGATACCTGCTGTAACCATCTTTCCGTAACCGAACTTGTCGGCCAAGATACCACCTAAAACAGGCAGAAAATAGACAAAGGCCAAGAATCCGGCAAAAATGTTAGAGGTAGCTGCGGAACTGAAGCCAAACTTTGCTTGCAGGAAAAGTGTGAAAATAGCAAGCATGGTGTAATACCCGAAACGTTCTCCCGTGTTGGCGAGAGCTAGGGCATACAGTCCTTTGGGTTGGTTGTTAAACATGGATTTTACTTATTTAAGTTATTATTAATTTATGCACGAACGCAAATGTAAGAATTTTTATTTATTTTTCGATTCTGAAACGATTGAACAGAAGGCAATGAATGGATTGAAAAAGATAATTCCGGCATGCAGTATTCCTGAGGTGGATAGGTATACGATTGAAAACGAGCCTGTAACGTCGCTGGAGCTGATGGAAAGGGCTGCGGGGAAATGGGTGGAAAAAGCGGTGGAAATTTTTCCGGGGGAGGTGAAAATAGCGGTATTGGCAGGGAATGGAAATAACGGCGGCGACGGTTATGTTATAGCTCGTTTGTTGCGGGAACAAGGATATGAGGTCGTAGTGTATCAGTTGCCGGGAGGCCGGAAGTCTCCCGATTGTGAATGGAACAGCCGGAGGTGGGAAGGGGAGTGTGTGGAGTTGAAAAGTGCGGTGGCGTTCCAGCCCGACCCGCAGGCGTGGATTGTGGATGCTTTGTTTGGGACAGGACTTAATCGGCAGGTGAGTGGCGTGGCGGGAGAGTTGATTCGGAAAGTAAACAGCCTGCCGAATCCGGTGATTGCGGTGGATATGCCGTCTGGGTTGATGGGAGAGGATAATTCGCGGAACGATCGGGATGCCATCGTGCAGGCGGATTATACCCTGACATTCCAATGCCCGAAGCTGGCTTTTATGTTCCCGGAAAATGAACCGTTTGTTGGGAAATGGCAGGTGCTGGATATCGGTTTGCATCCGCAAGGCATAGCGGGGGTGAGGACGGATTATTACTGTTTGTCAGAGGAACTGGTTCGTGATTTATTGCCCCGTCCGTCGGTTTTTGCCCATAAAGGAAGTAACGGACATGCTCTGCTTATTGCCGGTTCCCGGTATATGATGGGTGCGGCAGTGCTGGCAGCCAAGGCGGCAGTAAGATCCGGTGTTGGTTTGCTTTTCTGCCATGTGCCGCAGTCGGGGGTGGAAATCTTACAGACGGCAGTGCCGGAAGCTTTGATAGAGCCGGACTGTTCCGACCGCTGTTTTACTTCAGTGGAGGACATGGACCGTTATACTGCCGTCGGGGTCGGTCCTGCAATTGCTAAGGATGCTTTAACAGTAAAGGCTTTGGAAGAAGTGATCCGGCGTTGGAGGGGGAAAATGGTGCTCGATGCCGATGCTTTAAATATTCTGGCGGAAAACCGGGAGTTGCTTTCGCTTTTGCCGGTCGGCAGTATTCTGACACCCCATCCGAAAGAATTTGAAAGATTGGCAGGAAAAAGTGGAAATGATTTTGAGAGATTAAATAAATTAAGCAATTTTGCACAACAATATCAGGTTGTGATGCTTTTAAAAGGGGCTCATACCATAATCGCGACGCCGGACGGGAAATGTTATTTTAACATGACCGGGAATCCGGGAATGGCAAAGGGAGGAATGGGAGACGTATTGACAGGGGTTTTGCTGGCATTGCTGGCTTCGGGAATGGAAGCGTGGGAAGCTGCGATGATTGGTGTGTTTGCTCATGGCTTGGCTGGAGACAGGGTTGCAGCGGAGAGCGGGATGCGGGGCACGTGTGCTGGATTGGTGGCAGAAGCTATGGGGAAAGTTTGGAAAATATTGGAATAATATTATACGCTGTTAGTGTTTTATGAAAAAGATTTTATTTATTCTGGTCTGGGGGATTGTACTGACGTCTGCGTGTATTGCCCAGAAGAAGAAGGAGGTTAATACCCCTGTTACGGTCAGCTATTGTTTGCCGAAAGTTTCATACAAGGTAAAGGTAAAAGCGGAAGTGGTGCGTCACATTCCCGGGCCTTATGCGGAATATGCGGAGAAGGAATTGGGCATGAAACCGATGGTTACGGCTTTGAAAGAGCAATGGGAAGTGAAATCGGTGGAGGTGATCCCTTTTTCTGTACCGGACGAAAAGGCGGTCTATTCCATGACAACGACGGGAGATTATAGTTCGGTTATGTTGAGTTTAAGCCCGGAGGGATTTTTGGCGGGGATTGCAGCCGGTCCTTTGGCAATAACACCACAGGTGGAAAAAATGGAATACCGGGCACAGGAACCTGACCGCCAACGGGAAATCAGGATGACGGATTTGCGGACATACAATCCTTTGAAAGAAGTGTTAGATACGAATTACGTGGAGCAGGAAATTGATGGGGTAATAAAGAGGATATGGGATCCGATCATCAGTTATAAACCCAAGACAAGACGGGATCTGATGTCAGAAGCTGTAAAGGAGATATTTCGGATCCGTTCCGAACGGGTGAAGTTGCTGGCTGCTGAAAATGAGGTGCCGGATGGAAAGTCGTTGCAAGTGATTCTGAAAGAATTTGACCGGATGGAACGGGATTACCTGAGTCTTTTTATAGGGAAGAAGATGAGACAGAGTTTTGAGCGTGTTTTTGTTTGTACGATAGAAAAGGAAAATGATGCGACGGTGGCTTTCCGTTTCAGTGCTTCAGACGGATTTGTGGACAGGAAAAATGTTTCGGCAACGGCATATAGTCTGGTTGCTGAACGGGTTATTATTCCGGCTGCGGCGTCAGGGATGCAAACAGAACAGACGCAGGCAGTGGTTTATTACCGGGTACCGGCAGTGGCAGACGTGAAACTGGTGCGGATGACGGAAGAGTTACAGCGTTTCCGTTGTGTTATTCCCCAATTGGGCATGATTAAGAAATTTCCAACGGATGTAATCAGCGGAGAAGGTTTGCAACTGGAATTTTATCCGGAATATGGTTCGATAAAAAGTATTAATAAGACTGTGCGTTAACTCCGTAGCGGTTTGATGTTTTTTGTATCATAAGATTATGACTGAAAGCAACGAAAGTAGTTGGTTCGGACGCTTCCTGATTTGGCGGGTGAAGTATGTAAAGGAAAAGAATTTTATCCTGGTACTGAGCTTGTTGGTGGGAATCGTGTCGGGGCTGGCGGCTATCTTGCTGAAAAACATGGTGCACTCCACCCATGTGTTTTTTACCGAACGCCTTCAGGTAGACAGCGGGAGTCTGTTGTTTTTTATCTATCCTTTCATCGGGATATGTCTTACTTCTCTTTTTGTGCGTTATTTTGTGCGGGAGGACATCAGCCACGGGGTGACCAAGGTGTTGTATGCCATTTCTAGGCGAAACAGTATGATTAAACCGCATAACAATTATTCTTCCTTGATTGCGAGTACCATTACGATAGGCTTTGGTGGTTCGGTGGGTACGGAGGCTACCATTGTTTTGACGGGGGCTTCTATCGGGTCCAATCTGGCGCGCTTTTTCCGGATGAATTACAAGGTCATGACTCTGATGATTGGGTGCGGGGCTGCGGGGGCCATTGCCGGAATTTTCAAAGCCCCCATTGCAGGTATTGTATTTACTCTGGAAGTCCTGATGCTGGATTTAACGATGGCTTCGTTGATACCGTTGATGATTTCGGCCATATCCTCTTACGTCCTCGTTTATTTTATGATGGGGGACGGTATTGTGCTGAATTTTGCGGTGCACGACCGTTTTGCGCTGGCGAACGTGCCCTATTATATCATTTTGGGCATTTGTTGCGGTTTCCTGTCCGTCTACTTTATCCGTATGAATATACGGATTGAGCAGTTTGTGGCGAAAATCGGAAATCCGTTTAAGAAAGTGGCTGTCGGGGGTGCCTTGTTGGGTGTGCTGATTTATGCTTTCCCGCCTTTATATGGGGAAGGATATTCTTCTTTGCAGGATTTGCTGACGGACAATGCGGACAATATTTTAAAAAATACCTATTTCTTCGATTTTAAAAGCAGTGCTTTTATGATTGTTTTGTATGTCATAGGACTGCTTTTTGTGAAGGTGATAGCGACGGCTTTGACGAACGGGAGCGGGGGAGTAGGCGGTGTTTTTGCCCCCAGTCTGTTTACCGGGGGCGTTGGGGGCTATTTGGTGGCAACTCTGATTAATCTTTCCGGCATAGCTACGGTGCCTGTCAGCTATTTTGTCCTGGCAGGGATGGCGGGTGTCATGTCCGGAGTGATGAATTCGCCTCTGACGGCGATGTTCCTGATTGCGGAGATTACGGGAGGATATTCGTTGCTTGTTCCGTTGATGATTACTTCCGTCATGGCGCATCTGACGGGCAGGGGAATGGAGCCGCATTCGATATATGCGCGCCGTTTGGCGATGAAGGGGGATTTGATTACGCATAACAAGGACAAGGCGGTGCTGACGTTGATGAAGTTGAATAAAGTGATTGAAACGGATTTGAAAACCGTGTCGGTGGATGCCACGTTGGGGGATTTGGTAAAGATTGTTTCCCGCTCCAGCCGGAATATTTTCCCGGTGGTGGACGCGAACAATGAGTTGCTGGGAATCGTGTTGTTGGATGATATCCGTAAAATCATGTTTAACCAGGATTTGTATACCACGACGTATGTGAGGGATTATATGACGACACCTCCGACGATTGTCGATGTGGAGGATTTGATGGATACGGTAATGAAAAAATTTGAAGATACCGGGGCTTGGAATCTTCCCGTAATCCAGGAAGGGAAATATGTCGGGTTTGTGTCAAAGGCCAAGATATTCAATACTTACAGACGGGTATTGCAGCATTTTTCTGATGAATGATCTCACGTGACCGGAAGTTTTTCAATGATGACGATGAATGAAAATTCGAAATTAGGCTACCGGGAGGGTATTGTTTCGGTTGTTTTAAATCTTTTCCTTTTTGTATTGAAGTATTATGCCGGGGTGGTTTCTGCTTCGGTTGCTTTGGTTGCGGATGCCTGGCATACACTTTCCGATTCTCTGACCTCTGTCGTGGTGATTTTGGGATTGCGGCTGTCTTCCCGGAAGCCGGATCAGGAACACCCTTTCGGACATGGTCGCTGGGAACAGGTTGCTGCGGTAATTATTGCGATATTGCTGGCGGTTGTCGGCTGGGGATTCATAGAAGATGCCGTCGCGAAATTAGTTGTACACGAGTCTGCCCGGTATGGCACGTGGGCATATGTAGCAACATTGGTATCCATTGGGTTGAAAGAGGCATTGGCGCGTTATGCTTTTCATATTGCCCGGTTGACGAAAAATATGGCGGTAAAGGCCGATGGCTGGCATCACCGGAGCGATGCTTTGTCTTCTGTTATTGTACTGGCAGGGGTGTTTCTCAATCCGTATGTTTGGTGGATGGATAGTGCATTGGGTATTTTGGTTTCCTTGATGCTTTTTTATGCTGCTTATGGGATTATCCGGGAAGCTGTTAATAAGATTCTGGGTGAAAAGCCTTCAGAGGAAATGATTGCCGAAGTAAAAAAGATTGTCGGAGAGGAGATGGGAAAGCAGGCTTATCCCCATCATTTTCATGTTCATAATTATGGAGACCATACCGAGTTTACCTTTCATGTGAAAGTTCCGGGGGAGGAAACAGTGCGGCAGACACACGAATTGGCTACCCGCGTGGAGCAGCGGCTTTGTTCGGAAATGAATGTGGATGCCACCATTCATATCGAGCCTTTGGAAAGAGTGTGATAAGTCATGTGAAACGTAGAAAAGGGGGTGGTTTAATTCTTTTTATATCTATTTTTGAAGAATAGGCATTGTTTATTCTTATAAAAAGTATATTTTTGCGGCAAAATAAGAACGCCAACATTTAAAGCAAAGCAAGTATGTATTGGACTCTTGAACTTGCATCTAAACTGGAAGATGCGCCGTGGCCGGCATCCAAAGATGAATTGATAGATTATGCTATCCGTTCGGGGGCGCCGTTGGAAGTGATTGAAAATCTTCAGGACATCGAAGACGATGAGGAGATTTTTGAAAGTATCGAAGATATTTGGCCGGATTATCCAAGTAAGGATGACTTTTTCTTCAACGAAGACGAATATTGATTAGTTTTTAATAGATTACTTATTTAGGTAGCGCGATGAACAAAGATGATTTGTTTGTCGCGCTATTGTTTTATAGTCTTATCTGGTGTATTTTGTTTTTTGTGAGTACTACAAAAATATCTGAAAAACGTCCGTTTTTTGTCAGAAAAAATTGAAAGACAAAAATAGAAAATATATGAAATTGATTAAGGAATGGTTTGTTTTTATTAAAAAATGTATATATTTGACAAAAGAACCAAAACAGCCATCCAATAAAAACGTCCGTTTTTTTGTCGTGGAAAAGTCTGATTATTAACCTGTCTTACTGCTTCTGTTTTGTCAGTGAGATTATAAATCAAATGTTATGAAATGGACAAGTATTTTTGTTAGGCCTCGGAGTTGCCAAAGGTGGACTCTGATGGTGATGTTAGGACTGATGTGTCCTTCCGTTTCATTGTGGGCTGGTAATTCAAATGCAGAAAATGGAATTAATGTGACGAATGAATTATTCCAGGCACAGAAAATAGTAAAAGGTGTTGTAACGGATGAATCCGGGGTGCCGTTGCCTGGTGTAGCTGTGAAAATCAAGGGGCAGCATGTTGGGACGGCAACAGATGTTTCTGGACATTATCAGCTTACGATTGATAACCGTTTGGATGTGGTATTGGAATTTTCGTTTATGGGGATGAAAACTCAGGAGGTTAAAGTTGGGGACCGGACGGAAATTTCTGTGCAGTTAGAGGCATTGCAGACTCAATTGGATGAGGTTATGGTCGTGGCTTATGGTACGACTAAGCGGGAAGCTTTTACCGGATCCGCAGTCAGTGTGAAGAGTGATAAATTGACACAGGCAGCAGCATCCAAGACTTCTCCTGTACAGGCGTTGCAGGGCAATGTGGCAGGTGTACGTTTTTCCAATACTTCGGGGCAACCGGGGGACTTGTCTGCTGTTCAGATACGTGGTATTGGTTCGCTGAATGAATCGACTGCACCTTTGTATGTAGTGGACGGAGTGACTATTAGTGCTGGCTTGAATATGCTGAATCCGGAAGATATAGAAAGCATGACTGTATTAAAGGATGCAGCGGCGACCTCGCTCTATGGTAACCGTGCTTCTAACGGTGTGATTATTATTACGACGAAAAAAGGTCGAGAGGGAAAAATGCGTTTTTCTGCTACCTATGAACATGCGTGGTCGATGCAGAGCATGCCTCGTTCGGTAAAGGGATTTCACATGAATACCCGGGAATTGACGGAATATGCTATGGAGGCGTTGCAGAACAGGTATTTGTATGATAATGATGCGTTGCCTTGGCAGGATGCTTATGATCCGGGTAATACAGCTATACGGGAGAATGCTCGTAATTGGGCGTTGCGGAATCTGCATTCTGTGGCTAAATTGCTGCATCCCGATGATCCGTTGGACGGAAGTTATGATTACAGTACGAACAGTGATTTGGAAAAGTATCTGACCCATCCGCGTGAAAACAATTGGGAAGATGCGCTTTTCCGTACAGGACAGGAGGATAAGTTGAATTTGTCGGTGACAGGGGGAAATGAAAAATTGAATTTTTATGGTTCTTTGGGTTATTTGGATCAGAAGGGTATCGTTGTTGGTAGTGAATATGAGCGTTTTACTGGTCGTACTTCTGTTTCCGGGAAGTTGGGGCGTTATATCGATTTTTCGTTGGGAGAGAGTATAGGGTATAGTATTAAGGACGAGCAGACGGCTGGTGGAGGAAATTATTACTATTCTAATCCGATTTATGGAATACATGAGTTGAATCCGTCGCAACCGGTTTATCTTCCGGACGGTTCGCTGAATCCTAATCCGGGATATTGGAACAGCATTCCGAATTATGTGGCCAATTTGAAATTATTGTCATTTACAGAGAAAGAATTATCCAGTATTTCCAACCTTTCTTTGACGGTAAATTTTGCGGATTGGTTGAATTTCAGAACGGTGAATGGTATTGATATCAACTATGTGCAGGATAAACAAATATGGAAGCCGGAATCGAATGACGGTGCTCCTACCAATGGTTTTATGTGGCAGTATGCAAGCTTGTATCACAAAATGACGACGTCGAATACCTTGAATTTCAATAAAGCTTTCGGTATGCATACACTGGGTGCTCTTGTCGGTTATGAGGCCATGAAATACATGTATGATAACTTTGAGGCTTCCGGGCAACAATTTGCTTATAGTGACCTAATGTATTTGGGTAATGCGGCACAGCCTGCCAATGTAGGAGGATATGCAGGTGACGACCGGATGGTATCCGTTATCAGTAAGTTGGATTATAATTACGATAACCGTTATTACCTGTCGGGAAGTTTCCGTCGTGATGGAACATCGCGGTTTGCTCCCAATAACCGTTGGGGTAATTTCTGGTCTTTGTCGGGAGCCTGGATTTTAAGCCGTGAGCAGTTTATGAAAGGTGCTGCCGGGTGGCTTGATAATTTACGTTTGAAATTATCGTACGGTACGAATGGTAATCAACCAAGCGGGTATTTTAATTCGCTGACACTTTTTGCCGTAAATGCCCGTCATAATCAACAGGCGGCATTGACAGCTTACAGCTTTGGGAATCCTTCTTTGACTTGGGAAAACTCTTATACTTGGAATGCCGGAGTGGACTTTTCTGTATGGCAAGGTGCTTTGAGCGGTACGATAGAGTATTATAATCGCCGTACAACTGATTTGATTGACTGGACCAATGTTTCCTATATGACGGGATGGAGTTCGTATATTGTGAACGATGGTGAATTGCGTAATACCGGATTGGAAATCACATTGAATAGCCGGAACTTTGCCCGTGAGGATTTTACTTGGACTACGGATTTCAATATTTCATATATGCGTGCAAAAGTGGAAAAACTGAAAGGAGATGCGCGTATCAGCCATCCTTATATTACGCAGGAAGGAAAGGATATTTATTCTTTTTATACCCGTGAATGGGCTGGCGTTGATCCGGCAACAGGTATGGGTACATGGAAAAAGAATACAAAAAATGTGGACGGTGTGGTGATAGACCGGGAAAGTGTTACGAGCAATGTCAATGAAGCAGACCGTGTTGTGGTGGGCAAAGGGTATCCCGATTGGTTCGGAGGGTTGACAAATACGTTTAATTACAAGGGGATAGAGTTAGCGTTTTTATTGACCTTTTCTTTAGGTGGCGATATGTGGGATAATACGCATTATGACGGAGTGACTGATGGTGCGGAACTTGGAAATCAGAATTTCCGGAAAGATGCTGGCAAAGATTATTGGTGTAAACCAGGAGATCATGCGAAAAATCCTATTGTAATCCATAATAATCCCCTCAAATCTTCGTCAAGTACTTCTACGAGACGGATGTTGTCGTCTGATCATCTGAGGATGAAAAATGTGACGATAGGCTATAATCTGCCGAGGAATTGGCTGAGGAAACTGGGCGTTTCGTCTGCTAAGGTATATGTGAACGGAAATGATGTACTGACGTTTTCAAAAAGTAAGTACGTTGATCCGGAAGTCGGCATTGACGGGATGTCAAAAGCGATTGACTCTTATCCGATGCTGAAATCATGGCGTGTGGGTATTAATCTGCAATTTTAAAAATAGAACGGTATGAAATGTATAAATATATTATTGATTGCAGCATTGGGAATGTTTGCATCAAGTTGTGGGAATGATTTTCTGGACGTTAAGCCGACGAATGCAGTGGTGGATGATGATAATATGATCACCACAAATGCAGAATTGCAGGCTGCTGTTAACGGTGCGTACACTTATTTGGAGTATTATCGTGTTTCGACTATGTTGCAGGGAGATGTTATGGGGGATGATTTGCAAAGTTATCCGTGGGATTACAGACTGGAATTGTATTATTGTATGGATCAGAGGACGGTAAATTATACTGATATGGGGCTTTGGGCACGCTTATATTCGGGAGCGTTTGACATTAATACGGTACTTGATAAGGTGAAAAACATCAAGGAACAGAATGACGACACGAAGCGGATGGTGGCTGAATTGCGTTTTATCCGGGCTTTTCTGCACTGGGATGCTTCTTTGAGGTATGGTCCGCTTCCTTCCAATCTGGGGAAAGGAAATATTAAACAAGATGCTTTGGGTGTGATGATTACCGATAAATTACCGGAGGATATTCAAGGCGTATATTACCGGGATAAAGTAAGCGATGTATTTGCTTTTATGATTCGGGAGATGGAGGAAATTGTAGGAGACCTGCCTACAGAAAATCGACATGCAGCTTTGACTTATTGGGCAGGTAAAATGTTTCTTGCCAGATTGTATCTTTATACTGAACAGTGGGACAAAGCGTTCGATTGCGCTGCAGAAGTGATATCAAGCGGCAGATATGCGCTGTATGCGAAAGAGGATTATTTGAGGTCTTGGAGAGAGACTTATGGTTCCGAATCTATTTTTGAGATGCCGACAACAGAGTCAGACAATGCCAGTTGGGATGGATTGGGATATTTTGTAAATCATTACGGATACCAGGCAGTTATGGCTACCACGGAGTTTGTTTCCTTGTGGGATGCCGGTGATGTGCGCTTTAATTTGCTGTATAATGCTTGGTGGGATTGGCTGCCTTACGGAACGGATGATTATAGTTGGGATAATTGCTATTTTATTTCCAACAAGTATCCGGGGCGTAACGGTAATTTGTTGGTATGCAATCCGAAAATATTCCGTTTATCAGAGGCTTATTTGATTGCAGCGGAAGCTGCTTTGAGAGGTTCGAAGGGAATGAGTGTGGGCAGTTGGTATTTGACAGAATTACGGCGTAATCGCACGACGACGGAGCCCAACCGTTATGATGCTGGTTATGATTTGGAGGATGTGCTTTATGAGCGGCGGGTGGAACTTATTGGTGAAGGACACCGTGCGTTTGATTTGTGGCGTAACCAGCGATCGGTTGTGCGGTATTCAGGCGTACCGAATTTTCATTGGAGTAATATCCGGGTTGCGGAAATTCCTTTTGACGATTATCGCACGATATTACCGATTGCCGTACGGGAATTGGATTTAATGAGTGCGGCGGATAAAGCGGTTCAGCAGAATCCGGGTTACGGACTTTATTAAAAGTGATAATCGTTTGTGAGTTAAATCTTTCATGATTTTTTAATGGAAAATCGCGGTAAATGATTTTATCGCGATTTCCTTTTTATTTCCGGCAAATCGAAGCATAGGGACAGGTGCGGCATTTCTTTTCGTTGGTGGTGGGGGGGAATGCTTCCTCGGGAGAGAAGAGTTTTTCCAGCAACTGTTTCAATAGATTTTCAAATTCATCCTTATATCTGTCAAAATTGATAATCGGGTCTTTATCCTGTTTCAACAGGGGGCTGTAATCGGGATCAAAGAGGAGTTTGGTGCTGTAAATGCCGGGTTGCAAAGGTTTCTTTTGCAACTCTCCCCGTCCAAACATCAGACAATACAGCATTGTTTGGAAAGCTGCTTTGTTGCGTGTGGGGTTGGCGCCGTCAAAAAGGGATTCTATATTTTTGAATGTCGTGGTATCGCTTCCTGTCTTGTAATCAATGATGCGGACAGTTTGTGCTGTTTCGTCTATCCGGTCGATGATACCGCCGATGTAGACGGTTCGGGGCGTGCTTCCTGTGCCGATATGAATCGGGAAGCTGTATTTCTTTTCCATGGAAAGCAGTCGGAAAGGGGCCGTCTGCCGGTCGTGTCGGAACATCTGGATAAGGTATTTCCGGATAATAGTTAGAATGAGTTCGTTGCTCCCGCTGTCTATTAGTTGGGATACCTGTTGGTCATAGAAGTTCAGGTAGGAGCGTTGGATGTGTTCATCCAGAAGTTTCGGATTGTGCAAAAAATGGTCGATGATTTCAGGGGTAACGCTTTCTTGGGCAACCGTTGCATAGAGGGATTCGGCGCATTCATGAAATATATTTCCCAGTAACCGGTGATCCAGTTCTTCTGCTATTTCCTCTTTTTCCTTTATTCCTGCGGGATATTTGAAATAAAATTTCAGCGGGCAGTCGATATAGGTATTTAAAGCGGATGGAGAAAGCGTATGTTCTTCTGATTCTCCGTATTGGTACAGTTTGTTCAGAACCCTTGGCGTTTTCTCTATCTCTGGCAGGGGGTGGTCTGAGACGGAGATATGGTTTTGAAAGTTACTTTCTTTAATCGGCAGGCCGGATTCGTATTTGAGTTGATATAGATAACGGCTCATTTCACCGCCGTTCATGCCTTTTATTGCCGTGGTGTACAGAATGTGTATCTCTTTGGCCCGTTGGAGCAGCCGGTAAAAATAATAGGCAAAAAGTATATCTTGGTGTTCCGGAGTGGGTAACCGGAATCCGAAGCGGAGATTATAGGGAATGAAAGACGGTGTGGTGGAGGTTTGGGGCAGAATCCCTTCATTGGCTGATAAGATAATCAGTTTTTTGAAATCCAGCATACGGGTTTCCATCAGTCCCATTAATTGCAGGCCTTCCAGTGGCTCACCCGAAAAGGGGACTGTGAGGGAGTGAACCACTTTGTTGATGATCTGGAGGTAAAGTCTGTCTTCGGGTTCGATGCCCTCTTCGGTAAACGTATTTTGTAGGCTTTGCAATTGGGTGAAAATATGGAAAATAAACTCCTTTTCAATCGGATGAATTTGTTCTTCCTTACCGTTCAGAGAACGGGAGAGCAATTGCAGCACAGAGAGAATGTAATCGATGGTTTTAGAGGCCTCCGTTGAGAAAATGGCTTGCGTAAGGGCATTGAACCGAAGGTATTTTCCCGCAACGTATACGATATTTTTTTTATTGATATAGTCGGTAATTTTGTCAATTTCTCCGGGGCAGGCGTCTTTGATTAACTTGTGGTTAAGCAAGGCAATCACCGGTTTATAGTAATAATAATTGCCGTTTGTTCCGGATTTGGAGTATTTCCGGAGTTCTCCCAGCAAATGAATGAGGGAGGCGACGGACGTATTTTGTGCCGGATAACCCATCGTGATATTGATTTTCCCGATGTGGTCGGGGATGGAGTGCATCACCGGCAGCAGCATGCGTTCATCACACAGGACAATGGCAGTTTGGGTGTAATCTTCGGGTGTCACCTCCTTGAGAAGTTCCGGAATGAGCTTGGCTTGTCCGATAGTAGACGGAACGGAAATAAACTCAATGTTTTTCCCGTTGTATTTGAGATTGTTGAAATATTCCTTTCCTGACTCATTAGGAAAAAGTCGCAGGTTTTCCCGGATGTATTTCCCCGCTTCGTGGTGTTCATTTGCCGCATAATACAGATCGTAATCCCAATAAAAAAAAGCCTGGCGGGTGTTTTGAAAATGGGAGAAAATCTGTTTTTCACAGAGATTTAAGGCATTAAAACCGGCGAAAATTACCGGTCCGTCATGGTGTGTTTCCTGAATGTGTTCCAGGTAATGACGCTGCGCCATACCTTCGTAGGCGATTTTTTCCTCAAACAGGGAGGCTTTAAATGTCGTGTAAAGGGTATGGAGTTTGTCCCAGATTTTTAAAAATTCCTGCTGTTCTTTGCTGTATTTCTCCGGGTTGAAGGTGGACCAGAATTTTTTTATGACTTCAACCTGCTCCGGTTGAAGATAAGGAAAATTATACTCTAAGTTTTTTAAAGCGGTCAGGTTGGAAAAAAGATCTTTGGCATCGACGAGGTATTTGTCAATGTCGTCAAAATCGTTCAGTAGCATATTGCCCCAGAAATAGAAATCTTCAAACTTTTCCTCGGTGTTGCCGATTTGCTGATAGGTCTTGTATAATTTGATGCTCAGAATCAAATCGTCCGGTTTCCGGAGTCCGGTTTGTTCCCGGATAAAATCAGAGAGCGTGATGATTTTAGGCATCCATACCGGACGGTCTATGAGGCGGGAGAGTTCTTCCGCTAAAAACAGTCCGCCCCGTTTGTTCGGGAAGATAACGGTAATATCTTCGAAATCCGGATATTTTCCGATTAAATCAGTAGCAAGTAAATGCAAAAACGAAGACATATACGTTCCGGGTTTAAAATATTGGGTTATGTGATGAATGAAAGTACGGGTTTTATAAAAGCCTTTGAATTTTTGTTATTAATTTTGACCGGACAAATCTACAATAAATACTCGAAAGTCAAAAGTTTAAGGGTGTTGGGAAAGGTTAAAATAGGGGAGACGGGAGGAAAGGAGTAAATAAATAAAAATAGATTGTATGCTTAGTGATTTATTGAAAAAAAACCGGAGTTATCGCCGCTTTTGTGAAAGTGAACGTATTCCGCAGGAACAGTTGGAAGAATGGGTGGGATTGATGCGTTTCTGTGCTTCTGCCCGGAATGCTCAGCCTTTGAAATATATTCCGGTGTGTCATAAGGAAGAGTGTGAAGAGGTATTTAAAACTTTGGCCTGGGCAGGGTACCTGACGGATTGGGACGGTCCTGAAAAAGGAGAGAGGCCGGCGGCTTATCTGATTCAATTGCTGGATACGCGTATATTAGAGAATTGTTTGTGTGATGACGGCATACAGATTCAGACTCTTTTGCTTGCAGCGGTGGAGAAAGGCTATGGTGGGTGTGTGATTAAAGCATTTCAGAATGAAAAACTCCGGGAGCTCTTGCAATTGCCCGATTATATGAGAATCAATTATGTCATAGCTCTGGGAAAACCTTGCGAGACAGTTGTCATAGAGGAGATGCGGGAGAATCAATTTAAGTATTGGAGGGATGCGGAGCAGATTCATCATGTACCGAAGCGGGGACTTGGTGAGCTAATTTTTAAAGGGGAATAAATTATGAAATTATTGTGTGCTGAATATAACTCCTCTGAGGAAATGGCGTTGAGTGTGGTAGGAGATAATGCACTACTGAGGAATAATAATGATTTTTATTTTCCTGCCTTCACGCAAGAGGTGAGTTGTGTGCCTCAATTGGTGTTAAAAGCCTGCAAACTGGGGAAAGGCTTTACCGGGCGTTTTGCTTCCCGGTATTATAATGAAATCGGGGTGGGCATCCGCTTCTATGCTGATACTTTAGAGCAAACATTGAAAACAAGGGGATTGCCGTGTGGGGTGGCTTCTTCCTTTGACGAATCGGCGGCCTTGAGTGTAATGGAAAGTTATACGGGAGGAAATGCAGACTATTATCTGAAAGTAAACAGAAATATTGTTTTCGAGGGAAATGCCTGTGATTTGCCGGTAAATATGGAGCAATTCGTATCCCAGGCATCCGGATATTATATGATAAAAATCGGCGACTTCTTTTATTGCGGCAATCCGTTCCGCTACAAAGGCCTGAAAATCGGGGACCGCCTGCAAATGGGCTTAAATGGTAAATGTCTCCTTGATTTTTATGTGAGATAGTGAATCGAATAATACCAATTATAAAAAAATTGCCCGGAAAATTTTTATTCTTCCGGACAATTTCTTTGCTATGATGTTTTCCGATAAAATCTTTATTTCTGGTATAAAAAGCGTTTGATTTTTTGCGTGGGTGTTTTTTCAAAGGGTTCGCTTTGAACCAAGACCAATTGGAGTTTGGAAAAATTATTGACCCGGCTGTTGACATATTCCCGTAACTCCCGCTTTTGCTCTTCGATATAGTCGTTCACTAAATTCTTGTATGTTCCGGCCTGGTTTTTCAGTTTTTTATACTGTTTTTCCAGTTCTTCCATGTTGAAATGAACCATGGCAACCAATTTCCCTTTGCTTTCCACGACTAACGATTCGTTGACGAAACGGAAATTGTTGATAATGGATTCGATTTCTTCCGGATAAATATTTTCACCGGAAGCACCGAGAATCATAGTTTTTATGCGTCCCCTGATAGACAGCCGTCCTTTTTTGTCGAAAGAACCCAAATCTCCGGTTTTAAACCATCCGTCAGGCGTGATACTCTCTTTTGTTAGTTCGGGTTTCTTGTAATAGCCCTTCATGACATGGGGACCTTTGATCCAGATTTCCCCTTCTCCTTTTTCGTCTGCATTGTGAATTTGAACCTGTACGCCTTCCATGACAGGCCCCACTCCTTGTAAGAACGTCTGGGATGGGTTACTTCCGGCAGACATCGGGGAAGTTTCCGTCAATCCGTAGCCGATAGCATAGGGAAAGCGGGCTTCATGGAGGAAACGTTCAACTGTCGGGTCCAATTTTGAACCGCCGATACCGAAGAACAGGAGTTTTCCGCCGAAGGTTGTCATCAATTTTTTACCAGCCAACCGGTTCATGAATTTCCGGACGAGGGTAAGACGGTACAAAGCACTTATCCAACGGTTGGAAGTGAATTTGGGCAATATCTGCGTTTTGTATATTTTTTCAATCACCAAAGGCACGGACAGAATGACTGTCGGCTTGATTTTCTGCATTGCCGGTACCAGGAGTTTAGGTGTCGGTACCCGGTCGAGGTAGAATACTCGGGCTCCGAACATTAACGGCAACAGCAGACCTAACGTATTCTCATAGGTATGTGCCAGAGGTAGGATACTCAAAAAGCGGTCACTTTCTCCCACATGTTGTATGGTGCAGCACTGCTGTGCATTCCATACCAGATTTTTGTGGGTAAGCTCAACCCCCTTGGAGAATCCGGTCGTCCCGGACGTATAGATGATGGATGCCGTATCCTCTTCCCGGATATCAAAATCGGGTAACGGTGTGGTGTCGCTTGCAAATGCCGGAGTTTGAAGCTGCTCTATATCTTCGTCCGGATAGTTCTCCGGAATACGGGCAAAAGTGTTCATTAGAATCTTTTGCTCCAGAAAATCCGTTTTGATTTCAGCCACTAATTTATAAAGCAACTTGGATACGAAAATCATTTTGGCTTCCGAATGCTGGAGAATATTCTCTATTTCCGCTGTACTGAATCCCGGCAATATGGGTACAGCAATAGCCCCGATACTGGCAATTGCAAATTGGGTAATTCCCCAATGAGGCATATTGGCACTCAGGATAGCTATCTTGTCACCTTTTTGGACACCGGATTTCAGTAAATAATTGGATAGAGAAAGAACTTCATTATATAAATCCTGGTAAGTTCTGTTTCCGGATTGAACGAAATTGAGCGAAAGGTTGTCTTTAAATTTAGAACAACTGTTTCTTAGCAATTCCGGCAAAGTCAATTTTGTTAAGATCATGCTTTCATTATCGAAAATACAACGCAAAGATACGATGAATTTCTGATTAATGGGTTAAAGAAAGATAAAAAGTGAGCTTGGAGAGGTTAAAAGAAAGAGAGAAAAGTTAAAACGATGTCTTGTAATGGTCTATACAGTAGATGTTTATCTGTTTTTTATAAAAATCCCCGGAGAAAGTCATATAACTCTCCTCCGGGGAATAACGTATGTCCTGCTATTTAACAGGAATATTTTTCAGTGTTTCTTTCAGATAATCCCAGAATTTTCCGACAGAAGCGATATTCACTTTTTCGTCGGGTGAATGGGGATGGCAAATCGTGGGTCCAAAAGAAATCATATCCCAGTTTTCATATTTAGAACCCAAAATACCACATTCCAGTCCGGCGTGTATCGCCATCACCTGCGGTTCTTTTCCATACATTTTCTGATAAGTCTCTTTCATCAGTTTCAGAATAGCGGAATCGGGATTGGGTTTCCAGCCGGGATATGCTCCGTCAAAGACAATTTTATCGGCTTTTGCCAGTTCGAATACAGCATCCAGAGATTCGGCCAGGGCCTCTTTGGCTGTTTCGACAAATGAACGCATCAGCGTATTGACAACCACCTTGTTGTCCTTGGATTGTATGAGTGCCAGATTGTTGGATGTTTCTACGGTTCCTGCCATAGCATCCGACATGCGGATAACTCCGTTCGGGCAGGCGACAATAGCGTTGATAAGCCGTGCTTGTAAATCTTTGTCCATCACTTGTACCGGTACCTCTGCCTCTTCCGTAAAAAACTGCAAATCGGGTTCGGTAAGCTGTAATTCGGCTTTATAGATAGATTCGAACTCTTTCACCTTTTGGCTTAACGCTTCTGCTTTGGCTTGCGGTACTGTTACGACTGCGAAACTCTCTCTGGGAATAGCATTTCTCAGTGATCCTCCGTTGATGGAAGCAAGCCTCAGTTCCAAAGCTGCTGCATTGGCTTTCAGAAAACGGAATAACAACAGGTTGGAATTACCCCGTCCCAGATTGATGTCCATGCCGGAATGCCCTCCTCTGAGGCCTTTCACAGCTAATTTATAACCTTTGCTGTTTTCCGGTGTTTTTTCTTCCTTACAATTGAACTCAAACGTAGAATCCAGACCGCCGGCGCATCCTACATACAATTCTCCTTCGGTTTCTGAATCCATATTCAGCAGGATTTCTCCTTTCAGTTCTTCGGCTTTCAGTCCGATAGCACCGTCCATTCCCGTTTCTTCCGTAGCGGTGATTAAAACTTCTATTGGTCCGTGAGGTACATCCGTTGCAGTCAGGACAGCCATGGCGGCAGCTACTCCCATGCCGTTGTCTGCACCGAGCGTAGTACCTTTGGCGCGCACCCATTCTCCGTCCACGTATGCCTGGATGGGGTCTTTGGTGAAATCATGCACAGTGTCCTCGTTTTTCTGGGGAACCATATCCAAATGACCTTGCAGGATAACTCCTTTCCGGTTTTCCATACCGGGAGTAGCGGGCTTACTCATGATGATATTGCCTGCTTCGTCCATCCGGGCCTCAATATGGTTCTCTTTTGCCCAGTTCATCATAAACTCCCGGGCTTTTTCCTCGTGGTTTGACGGACGGGGTACCTGTGTCAGCTTGTAGAAATTTTGCCATACGGCTTGCGGTTGTAAGTCTTGTAATGTTGCCATAATTTTATATTTATTTTGAATCTTATTTCAAATGTTCGTTCAGATACTTCACAAATTTTGTATAGAGTTGCAGACTGGTATTTCCGCCGTAAATACCGTGATTGCGGTTGGTATAGATACCCATGTCAAACTGCTTGTTCGCTTGCACCAAACGCTCTGCCAGTTCATACGCATTCTGGATGTGAACGTTATCGTCTGCCGTTCCGTGACAAATCAGAAGGTTGCCTTTCAGTTTATCGGCCCAGCTGAGCGGAGCGTGGTCGGTGTATCCCTTTTCATTTTCCTGGGGCGTACGCATATATCGCTCCGTGTAAATGGAATCGTAATACTTGAAATTGGTAACGGGAGCAATGGCAATGGCGGTGCTGAATACATCGTGTCCTTTCATGATACAGAGAGAAGACATAAAACCTCCGTAACTCCATCCCCAGATACCGATTTTTTGAGCATCCACGTAGGGCTGGTTGGCCAGCCACCGGGCGGATGCAATCATGTCGTCGCTTTCGTACTTACCCAATTGCATATAGGTACATTTCCGGAACTCTTCACCCCGGGCTGCTGTGCCCCGTGGGTCGATGCAGACAACGATATAGCCTTCCTGTGCCAGATAATTCAGCCAGTTGACACCGCCCCAGGCATTTTTTACCTGCTGTGAATTGGGACCGCTATACTGGGTAATCAGTACCGGATATTTCTGTGCCGGATCAAAATTTACCGGTTTCATAATCCAGGCATTGAGTTGGGTTTTACCGTCTGCTGCCGGGATTTGGATAAATTCCTTCGGACTGAGATTGTAATTTTTTACCACCTCGGTTAAATCATGGTTGTCTTCCAGTACACGTATCACTTTGTGTTTCGCATTATATAAACGAATTACCGGAGGTGTCTGGATATCCGAGACGGTATGGATGTAATAATTGAATGTTTTACTGAAAACAGCGTCATTCCAGCCTTTGACACTCGTTATTTTGGTCTTTTTTCCTTTGGCGTCCACAGCATATATCTGTTTTTCAAGGGGTGATTCCTCAAAAGAAGAATAATAGAATAACTTCCGTACAGGGTCATAGCCGTAGAAATCGGCAATATCGTATTTGCCGCTGCTGATGGCTTTTTTCTCATGCCCGCTCATATCATACAGATAGATATGCATATAACCGCTTTTCTCACTGGTGATGACGAAATGTTCCCCGTCCTCTAAGAAAATCAGATGATCCAGATTGCTCTCGTCAATATAATATTTATTTTCTTCCCGGTATAATGGTGTGGTGCGGCCCGTGCGAACATTGGCAAGCAATACGTCCATTTTGTTTTGCAAACGGTTTAAACGGATAATCGCCAGGCGCTTGGGGTCTTTGGTCCAGCGGATACGCGGCAAATAAATATCCTGCTCCTCTCCGGTGTCCATGGTGAGGGTTGTTTTGTCTTGAATATCGTATACATGTACCGATACCTTGGAATTGGCTTCTCCGGCCTTCGGATACTTGTAACTGTATACAGAAGGGTAAAGCTCGTTGTTTTTTATTGCCGGGTTTCTGCCTTCAAACATATTCATCGGGTACTCCTTGACTTCGGACTCGTCAAATTTGATATAGGCAAGGGCAGAACCGTCCGGTGCCCACTCAAAAGCTTTGTTGAAAGCAAACTCCTCTTCGTATACCCAGTCGGGAGCTCCGTTGATGATTTCATTGTATTTCCCGTCAAAAGTAATCTGCCGCTCTGTCCCGAATCGCAGGTCATGAATAAACAGATTGTTATCCCTTACGAAAGCAATGCGCAGACCGTCCGGAGAAAAAGTGGCAAGGCGTTGGCGACCCTGATCGGAAAGAGGCTTGATTTCCTTGTTCTTAAAATCGTAGATATAATAATCTGCCGTATATGACCGCCGGTAAATCGGGGTTACATTCGTAGAGATCAGAATCCGGCTTTCATCTTTGTTGAACTGGTAATCACTGATGTGCTTTACGTCATTTTGTTCAATTTGCTCCAAATCAAGCAACGTGGCAACCGGTTTGCCGGTTTTGTAGCTGTATTGCGTGATTTTTTTGCCTCCGTTTTCCAACACGGTATAATGCTCTCCGTCATTCATGGAACGAAGTCCGTAAACACCTTTGGACCGGAACGTGCCGTTGACGAAAAAATCCTCTAAGCTCAGAGATTGGTTTTGTGCCTGACCAGACAAATAAAGACTGCAAATAAAAAGTAAAAAAACAATACGGTATATTCTTCTCATTTCAGATAAACATTAATTTATTAATTATAAATCATTTCCGGGCTTCCCTTTTTAGCAGGTTCAAAGGTTTAAAAAAAATATCTGTTTTCAAAGTCTTTTCCAGGCGAATATTTCCGGACACGGCAAATTTATTCCCGAACGGACAGAGCCTTTTTTCCGGCGATGGAAACAAGAGTGAAAAATGGGAGACAACTTGCATTTGCTGCCGTATATCCATAAAAAAATATATCTTTGCAGACTGTTAGTCTAAAAATTAAAGCACATGCATTTTAAACTTTTGGCCAAAGATAAGGATAGTGAAGCCCGCTGCGGAATACTCACCACCGGTCACGGTGAAATTCATACACCTATTTTTATGCCTGTCGGTACCGTCGGTACCGTAAAAGCCGTGCATGCGCGGGAATTGAAACAGGACATACAGGCTGAAATAATTTTGGGAAACACCTATCATCTTTATCTGAGGCCCGGAACAGAGGTCTTGCAAGCGGCGGGAGGATTGCATAAATTTAATGCGTGGGACCGGCCTATACTGACAGATAGCGGCGGATTTCAGGTTTTTTCCTTAACGGATAACCGCAAAATTACCGAAGAGGGAGTTATTTTCCGTTCTCACATTGACGGTTCAAAACACATGTTTACACCTGAAAAGGTGATGGATATCCAGCGGAAAATCGGAGCCGACATCATCATGGCTTTTGACGAATGTCCTCCGGGAAACAGCGACTACCGGTATGCCAAGAACTCGTTGGAATTGACCCAGCGCTGGCTGGAACGTTGTGTTGCCCGGCTGGGTTCAACGGAACCACTGTATGGATATGAGCAAAACTTATTCCCCATAGTACAGGGATGCGTGTACAAAGATTTGAGGGAGAGAGCGGCGGAGCATGCCGTAGCGTTGGATCGTGCCGGATATGCCATTGGAGGACTGGCAGTCGGTGAACCGACCGAACAAATGTATGCCATGATAGAAGTGGTCAATCGCATCCTGCCTCAAAACAAACCCCGTTATCTGATGGGAGTGGGGACGCCTGAAAATATACTTGAAGGCATTGCCAGAGGTGTGGATATGTTCGATTGCGTCATGCCAACCCGCAATGGCCGGAACGGGATGTTGTTTACGACCGAAGGAGTGATTAACATCAAAAATCAAAAATGGGAACGGGATTTCACCCCGATAGACCCTGCGGAATTGTGTTACGTCGACCGGGAATACTCCAAAGCCTATTTGCGGCACCTTATTAAGGCGGATGAAATATTGGGATTGCAGATTTGTTCCATTCATAACCTGGCATTTTATTTGTGGCTGGTGAAAGAAGCCCGGCAACATATCATAGCAGGGGATTTTATGGCATGGAAAACATCTGTGCTGAAAAAGATAACCACCCGCTTGTAATTTTAACTTGTGGAAATGAAGAAACTCGACTTATACATCATACGGAAATTCCTGGGCACCTTCTTTTTTTGTCTGCTCCTGATTCTTTGTATAGTGGTCGTATTCGACATTTCCGAACGTCTGGAGAAATTCATAGAAAACGATGCGCCTGTCAGTGCGATAATCTTCGACTATTACATGAATTTTATCCCCTACTTCGCCAATGTATTCTCTCCCTTATTTACGTTTATTTCGGTCATATTCTTTACATCCAAAATGGCATACGACAGTGAAATTATAGCCATCCTCAGTACCGGCATTAGTTTCAAACGCTTTCTGTATCCCTATTTCGTATCTGCTTGCATTATTGCTGTTTTTTCTTTCGTCCTGGGGGGATTTATCATACCGAATGCCAATCAGAAACGCATCCTCTTCCAGGAACAGTATATGGGTAAAAAATACTCTAACAAAGAATCCAACATACACCGCCAGATTGCCCCGGGGGTGTTTATCTACATGTCCAGTTATTCTGCCGCAACAAATACGGGATACGATTTCTCCATTGAAGAATTTGTGGGAGATACCTTGAAAAGCAAACTGATTTCTTCCCGGATAGCCTGGAACAAAGAGAAAGAAAAATGGGTCATTACCAACTGGAAACTGCGGGAACTGGATGGCGACAAAGAGCAATACACCGTAGGGAAACAATTGGATACTTTACTGGGATTTGTGCCTTCCGAGTTTTCGAAAGACCCCAGCAAAATAAAAGAACAGCTGACCTTGCCTGAACTTGAGGAATACATTGACCGCATGAAACTGCGGGGGAGTTCAAATGTCGTTGAATTTCAGATTGAAAAATATAAAATGCTGGCCAATACATTTGCCACATTCATTCTCACCTTTATCGGAGTCAGCATCTCTTCCCGTAAAATCCGCGGGGGAATGGGATTTCATCTGGGACTGGGCCTTTTACTGAGTTTTTCATACATCTTATTTATGCAGTTTTCAACTGTTTTTGCAACAAACGGAGATATGAATCCGTTACTAGCGGTGTGGATACCGAATATATTATTTTCGGTTATAGCCTTGTTTGTATATAAGACTGCTCCTAAATAAGGTAACGGAGAGACGTGAAGGTATGTCGATAGGGTATAAATAGATATTAATTATAGAACATGGATAGATATAGTAACAAGCAGGAGAAAAGAAGCAGTTATAACGAAGAGGGCAGAAGAGAGGACGGATATGTGCGGAACAAGCGTCAGGGCGGTTATAGCCGGAACAGACAGGAAAATACAGAAAGAGGTAGAAAATATTTTCATAAGAACACACAACCGGAGACAGGAGGAGAAACTCGGGAGAGAAAACCTCGGAGGGAATTCCGGAGAGAGGAAGAAAACGGGGGACGGAGAAGAGAATATTTTAGCCGGAACAATAATAAACCGGGAGAGCGCTATAAAAGAGAAGAAGGAGAAAACCGGGAACAAAAGCCTTTTGCACCATTCCGCAAAAGGGAATATAGCCAACAGATTGACGAGCAGAAAAAAGAGAAACTGCGAGACAAGCATTACAGCAAAAAGAAACAGCTGGTGCATCGCATAAAAAAAGCAGAAAAATCGGATGCCGAACTGAGGCTGAACCGTTATATCTCAATGAGCGGGGTATGCTCCCGCCGGGATGCTGACGCTCTGATAACCGAAGGAAGAGTGAAAGTCAATGGCGTCATTGTACAGACTGTAGGTGTGAAAGTAAAACGGAACGATAAAATAGAGCTTGACGGAGAAGCCATTGTGCCGGAACGGAAAGTATATATCGTGCTGAACAAACCCAAAGATTACGTCACGACAATGGAAGACCCGTTGGAACGCAAGACCGTGATGTCCCTGATTGAAGATGCCTGCAAAGAACGCGTATATCCGATAGGACGCCTGGACCGGCAGACAACGGGGATACTGCTTTTTACCAATGATGGGGACTTATCGAAAAAACTGACACATCCGAAATACGAACATAAAAAAATATACCATGTCTTTTTAAACCGGCCACTGGAAGCAAGAGACATGGAGAGCATCAGTAAAGGCATTGAACTGGAAGACGGACCCGTCAAAGCAGATGAAATCAGCTACGTCTCTACCGACCAGATGCAGGTGGGTATTGAAATCCATTCCGGACGAAACCGCATTGTCAGAAGGATTTTCGAACATCTGGGCTACCAGATAGAAAAATTGGATCGGGTATATTTTGCCGGAATCACCAAGAAAAACTTGCCTCGGGGCAGATGGCGTTTCCTCACACAGGAAGAAGTCCGGATACTTAAAATATATTAAATCCGTATAACAAGCCTAAATCCCGGGGATTTTATACCGTTTTTCATTTTTAAAATAAAAACAGTGTTTAAAATAAATCCTGTATTAAAAAAAATGTATATCTTGCATCGCCTTACAATTTACGGATATGGTTGCATTTGTATCACATGGGATTAACAGGATGAGAGTGTTGCAGAAAATCTCATACACTCCGCGATGGATTATATTTGCTATTGATGTATGTTTGAGCTTATTCTCTATAGCCATAGCTTGTCTGGTATTGACTAACTTCCAGTTGGATAAAATTGTCTGGAATTCCCTGGTGAAGATTATGATGGTCGTGATGGGGGTAAGGGTAATCAGTTTCATATTGGGGCGCACTTATTCGGGTATAATCCGATACACAGGCACGGAAGATGTATTGCGCATATTTTATGTATTGACTGCCGGAGAATTAGTATTATTACTATTTAACGCCGGCTTTTTTATTTTTGACCAGACCTTTTTCATTCCGCTCGGATTCTTGCTGATAGAATACATGGTACTGATGTGTATCATGACCGTTAGCCGTTTATTTGTTAAAATTACCTTCGCCCAATATCTCGATGCGGAAAAAGTAAAGAAAAATGTGATTATTTGCGGAAGCGATGAATACGGCATGATGGCAAAACATGCTTTGGATAATGCTGTGGATGCTTCCTATAACATCCTGGCATTCGTGGATATGAACGATAAAAAAGCAGGGAAAGTACTGGAAGGTGTAAAAATATATAAATCGCAGGCATTGGCTTACCTGCTTAAAAGATACAACGTCGACAAAGTAGTCATTGCCAAAAAACTATTGGCACAGGATAAAAAAAGGAAGTTAATAGAGACCTGCCTCAAATACAACGTAAATGTACTGGAAGTACCCCAATTTGAGAGCTGGATAAACGGTGAACTCAACATCCGGCATATTAAAAACATCAAAATTGAAGACCTGCTGGACCGAGGAGTGATAGAACTGGACGACAATGCGCTCCGCAAACAGTTATTGAACAAAACGATTCTGGTAACCGGGGCTGCCGGTTCCATAGGCAGTGAGATTGTAAGACAATTGACCCGCTTTAAACCTGCCCGGATTATTCTGTTTGATGAGGCCGAATCCCCGCTGTATGACATACAACTGGAATTATCCGAAAAATTCCGCTTTAACGATTATGTCATAGAAATGGGAGATGTCAGGGAATACCAGAGGGTGGAAAAAGTATTCTTAAAATACAAACCGGACATTGTTTACCATGCGGCTGCTTACAAGCATGTGCCTATGGTCGAACTCTTACCGCTGGAAGGAATTAAAACCAATGTTTTCGGAACCAAAAACGTAGCCGATCTGGCTGTAAAATACGGTGTCGATAAATTTGTCATGATTTCGACCGATAAAGCGGTGAACCCGACGAACGTTATGGGATGCACCAAGCGGATTGCCGAAATCTACATCCAGTCCCTCAACAGCAAATCCGAAACTTCATTCATCACCACCCGTTTTGGGAATGTATTGGGGTCCAACGGTTCTGTCATTCCCCGGTTCACCAAACAGATAGAAGCCGGAGGACCGGTGACCGTCACCCATCCGGACATTACCCGCTTTTTCATGACCATTCCGGAAGCCTGTCAGCTGGTATTACAGGCGGGAGCCTTGGGAGAGGGAGGCGAAATATTTGTATTCGACATGGGAGAAAGTGTCAAAATTGTTGATCTGGCACGTAAAATGATAAAATTGTCGGGCTTTGAAGTAGGAAAAGACATTCATATCGTTTTCACCGGTTTGAGACCCGGAGAAAAACTCTACGAAGAAGTGCTTAATGTCAAAGAAACGACCTTACCAACCCCTCACAAACGCATAAAAAGAGCTAAAGTCCGGGAATACGACTTCGAAGAAATAAAATGCGAAATGCAGGAACTGAGCGAAATCATGAAAGAAGGGAACACCTTTGAAGTCGTACGGAAAATGAAACTAATCGTCCCTGAATTTAAATCCAAAAACTCGGTATACGAAGAGATAGATTTCCAGCTTGAAGCCGTGAAAATGGAATACATAATGGAAAAAGCCGTTAGGGAATAAACAAACACTAATCACAAAATCGGCTGGATACATGCAGTTTTGGTATGCCGTATATACAACTTCCCGGGCGGAAAAAAAAGTAAAGCAACGTCTGGACGAGTCCGGTATTGAAAACTATCTGCCCTTACGTACGGAAATCAGAATCTGGAGTGACCGGAAAAAGAAAGTCTCCCTGCCCCTAATCCCCGGTTATATATTTGTCCGCATTGCTGTTGAAGATATGCTGAAAATATTGAATATCCCTGGGGTTGTTACTTTTCTGAGAGAAAAATCGGTTCCTGCGGCAATTCCTGACGACCAGATACATCGCTTACGCATGATGGTAGAACATGCCTTTGATGAAGTCGAATTCCTGACCTCCCACGTAAACGTCGGAGATAAAGTGAGAGTCAAACAAGGTAACCTGGAGGGGCTAATCGGAGAACTGGTCGAAGTGCGGGGGAAATATAAAATAGCTATCCGTTTGCAATATTTCGGTTGCGCATTAACAACCGTTCCCGTCAGTTGGGTGGAAAAATTGAAAGATTGATGCTTTTGTACTGAAAAAGTAGGCCGGCTCATTTTTATAACTGAATCTTTTTGAATAATTTTGCAAATTATAAGTCAGTTGAGAAAACTATTATTAATTTAATCCTGGTAAGAGTGAAAAAAATATCGTTATTACTGCTTTTGTTGATAGCAACTATCGGACAGTCATTTGCTCAAATGTCAGATGAACAGATAGTCAAGATGGTGCAGGACGCGCAGAAACAAGGCATGAGCCAGCAGCAGATTGTTATGATGCTGCTCCAAAAGGGTGTAACCAAAGAAAAGCTGCTCCAACTGAAAGCAGCCTATGAGGAAAATACCCAGAATGCGGCCACTTCATCCATTGGAACATCTGCAACAACCGATTCCCGCTTACGGACGAAACCTGTCAGCAAACAGAAAACTTCTCCCAAAAACGATACCTCCACCCCTGAAGAAAAAGAAAAAGAGGCGAAAGACAGACGCTACCTGAAAGAATTCCCTGAAATAAAAGAAGAACAGCTCTTGGATGTGGAAACTCCGGACGGAACCTCTTTGCTGGACTCCCTGACTTGGGAAATAGAGATGAACGAACGCTTGAACAAAATCTTGAAAGAAAAAGAAAAAAAAGTGTTCGGACGCGATATCTTCAACAATCAAACACTGACTTTTGAACCCTTACTCAACATTGCAACCCCTGATAATTACCTCTTGGGACCCGGAGATGAAGTAATCATTGATATTTGGGGAGCATCCCAGGATAATATCCGTGAAATAATTTCTCCGGACGGAAACATAATCGTACAGGGATACGGACCGCTTCACTTGAGTGGATTGACCGCCAAAGAAGCGAATGAACGCGTTAAAAACGAATTGTCGAAAATATACTCAGGAATTAATACGGGTAATTCTTCCATACGTCTTACCTTAGGCAACATCCGCAGTATTCAGGTCAACGTAATGGGTGAAGTGCTGATGCCCGGAACTTACACCTTACCCTCGCTGGCTTCGGCATTTCATGCCTTGTATAGTGCCGGGGGGGTGAATCCTATCGGTTCGCTTCGGAGCATGAAAGTATTTCGCGGAGGAAAAGAAGTGGCCGATGTAGACGTCTATGAATACCTGCTGAAAGGAAAAAACGATTTAAACATCATCCTGCAGGACGGAGACGTAATTGTCATTAATCCTTATGAAAATCAGGTAACCCTTGAAGGAAAAGTGAAACGGCCGATGATCTATGAAATGAAAAAAAATGAAGTGGTCGGCGATTTGCTGCAATATGCAGGAGGATTTACCGGCGATGCCTATAAAAAGAGCATCCGCGTAATTCGGAAAAGCGGACGTGAACGCCAGATTTTTAATGTAGATGACGATGAATTTGACCGTTTTCTACTGGCCGACGGAGACCAGGTGTCTGTTGACTCCGTATTGGATCGTTTTGAAAACCGCATAGAAGTAAGGGGAGCCGTTTACCGGGAAGGATTATATGCCCTTAGGGAAGGTTTGCAGACTGTGAAACAATTACTGGAAAAAGCCGAAGGTTTGAGAGGAGATGCATTCCCCAACCGGGCGGTGATCTACAGAGAAAAACCCGATCTTTCCACAGAAGTATTGGCTGTTGACATCCAGGGAATCGCTTCCGGTAACGTGCCGGACGTACAACTGGAAAAAAATGACGTACTATACATCCCCTCTATTTTTGACCTCAGAGAAGACTACACCATTGCTGTAAAAGGAGACGTGGGACATCCTGGAACCTATAAGTTCGTAGATAACATGACCCTTGAAGATTTGATCATACAGTCGGGAGGATTGCTGGAATCAGCCTCCACCATACGGGTTGATGTTTCTCGGCGCATTAAAGACCCCAGAAGCACAAGGGCAGGAGAACGCCGGGCGGAAACCTATACTTTCACCCTGAAAAACGGCTTCATAGTGAGCGGACCGTCCGACTTTACCCTGGAACCCTTTGATGAAGTCTATGTGCGTCGCTCCCCCGGTTATCAGGAACAACAGAACGTATTTATAGAGGGCGAAGTTGTATTCGGAGGAGAATACACCTTGGCGAAAAAAGGTGAAAGACTTTCAGACTTGGTAAAAAGGGCAGGAGGGCTGACCGTTGAAGCCTATCCCGAAGGAGCCCGTTTAACCCGGAAACTGACGGACGATGAAAAAGCAAGAGTACAGACCTTGCTGAAACTGACACAGCAGGGAGGAAAAGACTCCATCAATGTAGAACAATTGGATCTCGGAGATACCTATTTTGTCGGAATAGAGCTGAATAAAGCCTTGGAAAATCCCGGTTCCGACGAATGGGACATTATTTTACGGGAAGGCGATGTACTGCAAATACCCGAATACAACGGTACCGTGAAAATCAGTGGAGCCGTGATGTATCCGAACACAGTCGTATTTAAAAATAAAGCCAAACTGAAACACTACATCAGTCAGTCGGGAGGATATGCCCAGCGGGCAAAGAAAAGCCGGGCTTTTGTGATCTATATGAACGGTACGGTTAACGTTGCCAAAGGAAGCAGAACAAAACTAAGGCCAGGATGTGAAATCGTCGTACCGCTTAAACCGCAGCGTAAAGGCTTGGGATTGACAGAGATTATGAGCTTGGCCTCTTCGACAACTTCGATGGCGGCTATGGTGACCTCGATTATAAATTCTACTAAGTAATACCTTCTGATAATAGAAATGGAACAAAATAACATCTACACAGAACAGAGAAGCCTGCAACAAGATACAGATCAGGAAATTGACTTGGTAGAAATCATCCGTAAACTTTGGAAAAACAGGAAATTTATTCTCCGGGTGACACTGGGATTTATGGTGCTGGGCGTATTGGTTGCCTTATTGAGTTCGGAAGAATATACGGCAGGCTCTACAATGGTTCCGCAGACCTCTGAAAAGAGCATGGGCGGAGGACTGAGTGGACTGGCTGCTATGGCCGGAATCAATTTGGGTGACGTAGGAGGAGGGGAAGCCCTTTCACCCAAAATGTATTCTAAAATACTGGAAAGTATTCCTTTTCAGAAAGAATTGATGCAGACACCCATAAAATTTGAGGAATACGAACAGCCTGTAACCCTGTTTGACTACTTCACCAATGAAGACTATAAAAAATTCACTCTCGGAGGGGCAATTAAAAAATACACGATAGGTTTACCCGGAGTGATAATAAAGGCTATCCGCGGTGAAAAAAAGGATGAAATCTATAAACCGGAAGCTATAGGAGCTTTACAGACCTTAACCATAAAAGAAAAAAAATGTGTAGAGAGCCTCAAAAGATTGGTTACACTGAATCTGAATGAAAAAGACGGTTATGTAGAATTGACGGCGGTGATGCCTGAACCTTTGGCAGCAGCACAGTTGGCAGAGAGGGTACAAACCCTTTTACAGCGTTACATAACCGAATTTAAAATTGAAAAAGTACAGTCCAATCTGGATTTCGTCCAGGAACGTTTTGACGAAGTAAAACATGATTTTGAACAGATACAGCAGGAACGGGCAGTATTCAAAGATGCCAATAAAAACATCTACTCCGCCCGCGCACAAACCCAGGAAGAACAACTGGACACTCGTTACAACCTGGCTTTAAGCGTCTACTCTGAATTGGCAAAACAAGTGGAACAGGCAAAAATACAAGTGAAAGAAACCACTCCGATACTCACGATAATAGACCCGGTGACCATACCTTTGGAACGCTCCAAACCCAAAAGAGTACTTATCTTAGTGTTATTTACTTTCTTGGGCGGATTTGCAGGTGTCGGACTGGTACTCATATTGCCCTCACTGGCGAATATACTGGATAACGAAAAACTCCGGAACGTGATAGCGGAATAGCTATAGCTTGAAAATCCGTTCCATCAACCTCCATTTTTCGCTGGAAGTAGCTGTGGACGTCGTTTGCTGAAACCGGGAGATAACAAATACCTTCTCCCGTTTTTAATTTTTTCTCTCTGACTTTTAACCTTTCCTATACCACTCATACATTTTTCTGACTCCTTCCTCAATTTCAATCCGGTGATGCCATCCCAACTGATGCAACTTACTTACATCTGTTAATTTCCGCATCGTACCGTCCGGCTTGGCGGGATTGAAAAGGATTTCGCCCTTATATCCGATCTCCTTTGCAATCAAGTTGGCTAAAGCAGCGATACTCAGCTCTTTTCCTGTACCGATATTGATATGGCAATTCCGTATCTCCTGCCCGTCACCTTTCAGATCTTCAAAATTAACCTTTTCCATGATAAAAACACAGGCATCCGCCATCTCTTCACTCCACAAAAATTCGCGCAAAGGCTGTCCCGTTCCCCAAAGCTCTACTTGTTGAGCAGTAATACCGTATTTTGCCAATACTTTTTGTATCTCATTTTCCGGTGATTTCCCGTCTATTCCTTCCACCGGACGTTGATTTAAATCTTTGCGGATGTCCGTCCAGTTTTGCTCGTACAAAAGTTGTCCCAAATGAACCTTCCGGATCATGGCAGGTAATACGTGACTGCGCTCCAAATCAAAGTTGTCATTGGGACCATACAGGTTCGTCGGCATAACGGCAATATAATTCGTCCCGTATTGTAGATTGAAACTCTCACACATTTTCAATCCGGCAATCTTGGCAATAGCGTAAGGCTCGTTCGTATACTCCAAAGGAGAGGAGAGAAGTGCATCCTCCTTTATCGGTTGTGCGGCATCTCTGGGGTAAATACAAGTACTGCCCAAAAACAACAGTTTTTTAACACCGTGACGGAAACTCTCTCCAATAACATTCTGCTGGATTTGCAGATTCCTGTATATGAAATCGGCCCGGTAAATACTGTTTGCCATAATACCCCCTACATAAGCAGCGGCTAAAAACACATATTCCGGTTGCTCCCGGTCGAAAAACTCCCGTACAGCTGCTCCGTCCAGCAAATCCAACTCCCGGTGACTCTTGCCGATTAAATTCGTATACCCCTTTTGTTGCAAATTCTTCCAGATAGCAGAACCCACTAATCCCCGGTGTCCCGCTACATATATCTTACTTCCTTTCTCCATTTCTTACTCTTCTCCGCTTCTTTTATACAACTTCTTCACAAACCGCATATCATGCTCCACCATAATACGCACCAACTCTTCGAAAGAAGTTTTCGTCGGATTCCAGCCCAATAACGTCTTGGCTTTTGTCGGGTCGCCCAACAACTGTTCTACCTCCGTCGGACGGAAATACTTCGGATCCACTTCCACCAGTACTTTACCCGTCTTTCGGTCGATACCTTTTTCATTCACGCCCTTCCCTTGCCACTCAATCTCAATCCCTGCCTCCTTGAATGCCAGCGTACAAAACTCGCGTACCGAATGCATCTGTCCCGTAGCGATCACAAAATCCTCCGGAGTTTCATGTTGCAGAATCAACCACATACACTCCACATAATCCCTGGCATATCCCCAATCCCGTAAAGCATCTAAATTTCCCATATACAACTTATCCTGGAAACCCTGGACAATACGGCTCACGGCCAGTGTGATTTTCCGGGTGACAAATGTTTCCCCCCGTCGTTCACTTTCATGATTGAATAAAATACCGTTTACGGCAAACATACCGTAAGCCTCCCGGTAATTCTTGGTAATCCAGAAACCGTATTGCTTCGCCACTCCGTAAGGACTGCGGGGGTAGAAAGGGGTGGTCTCCTTCTGGGGTACCTCCTGTACCAGTCCGAATAACTCCGACGTAGAAGCCTGATAAATCCGCGTCTTTTTCTCCAATCCCAGGATACGCACGGCTTCCAGCAACCGCAACGTCCCCACGGCATCCGCTTCGGCTGTATACTCCGGTACATCGAAACTCACCTTCACATGGCTTTGTGCTGCCAGATTATAAATCTCATTCGGCTGCACCTGCTGGATAATCCGCACCAGCGAACTCGAATCCGTCATATCCCCGTAATGCAGGTTTATCAGCCGTTGCTGCTGCATATCCCGAACCCACTCATCCAGATACAAATGCTCAATCCGGGCCGTATTAAACGATGATGACCGTCGCATAATCCCATGCACCTCATATCCTTTTTCAATGAGAAACTCTGCCAAAAACGACCCGTCCTGCCCGGTAATTCCTGTAATTAATGCTATCCTTTTCATATATAATTTCAGTTCTGTATTTTTATATCATTTTACAAATATCGTAAATAAATTTAGAATATAAAGGCATAAAAAGACATGTGATAGTAAATCGCATGTCCTTTTTATAAATATAGGAGATTGCCTTATTTGTTTAAATGGAGATGAAAATACCTTTTCATAAACAGTCCGTAGCCTGCACATAACAGTGCGACTACTGTCGCGAAATACCACCACCGGTAAGCATAAAAAACAAGGTAACCCGCAAAAATCACGGTTTGCAATAACATATAAAAAGCGGAAACCGCAGTATGCGGAATTTTCAGTTCATTCGCCATCAACTGGTAAAGATGCTTGCGGTGGGGAAGACCGATATTTTCATGCAACATCAGGCGGTGAACGATAGTCAGAATACTGTCCACGCCGTATACAGCCAACAGGATAACATACCCCGGGTCATTACTCTGCAAAATCAGTTTTCCCAACAGGAACAGAATCACAAAAGCAATCCCTACCGACCCCACATCCCCGGCAAAACACTTCGCTTTCTTCCGGAAATTGAATACACAGAAAACCATTACCGCCATCAGCATCACCCACAACAACTGCGATTCCACAAAGCCGAAGCGGTACTCGTTCACATAAGCCAAAGCTCCCAATACCACCAGACTGTATCCCCCCGTAATCCCATTGATACCGTCCATAAAATTGTAGGCATTGATAATTCCCGTACATACCACTAACGCCACAGGAATATACCACCAGGGCAGTCCGCCCATCCCTAACTGGTAAAACAGCAACGCCATAGCCGTAAAATGCACCAATAGGCGTACCTTTTGCGACACCGACCGCACATCATCCGTAAAACTCACAGCAGTAATCAGCGTCAGTCCTGCCATGAACCAGGGATATTCCAACCCGCTGCCGATAAAATACAGCAATGCGCCGAAATAAAAGACAATGCCGCCTCCCCGTAATGTGATACGCGTATGCGAACTCCTTTCATTCGGTCGGTCGATAATATTAAACCGGTCTGCCAGGCGGAAATAACCCATCTCCGCCACCAGCAGCAACAGAAAAACAATCAGATAATACATCGGAAAAAATCGAAAAGCTAAATTATCCCCCCTTTGATTAGTGGATATTTCATAGATAATTTGGAGATACTATTTTTTCGGAACTTTGTATAAAAACAGTTCCTTGGTAAGGAATAAATATTTATTCCCTTACAAACAATTCATCGAATTTGCCGTTTTGCAAATCTTCAATAATAAGGGCTATGCAGGAATTTAAATCCGGGAGATGTTTCTTGATAATTTTAAAAATATTTTCAGGATCGACATTCCCGTATTCATGGGAAATAATATTCCGTAAAGCAAACACACCCCTCCAATAAACCTGAGGATAATTTGAAAACAATCGGAAAGAAGTTTTGTCGTCTAATTTTCGGGCTGTTTCTCCGATCACCTGAATAAGCATGCAAGCTGCGTCAAATTTTTCCATTTTACTGGCAGAAGATATGAAATCGTGATACGAAACGATGCTTTTATTTCGTTCCATAACTAAATTTGATTTTTCAACAATCAAATTCAAAAACTCAATAACTTCTGATTTAGACAAAAATTGCATCTTTCAAAATGTTATTCTTAAAGGATTCTCGTAAAGAATCTCTCAAATTCACGACATCGACTTTATAGCCTGTCAATTTTTCAAGTTCTTCTTGAATAGCAACTAATATAAAAAAATCAGATTCTTCTAAAGTCACGACCACATCCACATCGCTCGATTCATTCTGCTGTGAACGGGCAAAAGAACCGAAAATGCCCAAAGATTTTATGCCGAATCTTTGAGAAAAGGCATACTTGAATTTTCGTAAAATATCGAGGATTTCGGGCGTTGTCATAGCTTTAAATCATGTTTCCGTTTCAAATATACGGAAAATGGCAGTAATTCCCAAATAACAACCTGCAACCTTTATATCAAAAACTCCGGAGAGTTTTTAAGAGGCCGTCGCGGGCACGCACGGGCATTTGCGAAATACCTA